>Ga0209125_1000036_pt1 | contig 237792 bp, 168 predicted proteins | sample BarGraIncub1131A_FD_184503 | JGI IMG/M metagenome (GOLD analysis project Ga0209125, IMG submission 184503) | Arctic peat soil microbial communities from Barrow, Alaska - Barrow Graham LP Incubations 11-31A (SPAdes) (version 2) | ecosystem: Environmental > Terrestrial > Soil > Wetlands > Peat...
TGTCAGACTGAGAAATTGTACCGGGTTCTTTCTGATCTTGTCAAGTTTTAATCCCATAGTTATTGTGCCTATGGGTCACAAATATATGTAAAAGAACGTAATAACAATTTATTCTGTATAATGTCTACTATATATTAAATTTAAAGTTGTTGTAAGATTTCTGTTAATGCCCACAAAAATAACAATGTTTTGTAGAAATAAAAGTAAAAAAATGGTTTTTACGCCATGAGAATTCGCGTTATTCCTTTGTTGTATTGCCCATCAAATATTGCTTTTGTGATTTTTTCAAAATCTTCGGGCTGATTCACAAAATCGATACCGTTTGTGTCGATAATCAGAACTGGCAAGTCGTTTTGTTGCCTGAAATAACTGAAATATCCCTGAGTTATTTTTTCAAGATAATCTTTGGTGATATATGATTCATAAGAGCGCCCACGTAATGCTATATTCTTTAACAACAGGTCGGTATCCTTGTGAAGGTAAACATATAGATCTGGTTTGGGCATTTTGTCATAAATGATAGTAAAGAACTGGCGGTATAGATTGTATTCATCGGGCTGTAAGGTGTTTTGTGCGAAAATCAGCGATTTCATAAAGTAATAGTCAGAAATGGTGAAATTGCTGAACAAGTCGAAATGACTCAATTCACGATTCAGCTGGTTGTACCTTTCGGCCAAAAAGGCCATTTCGAGCGGAAAAGAATATTGCTCCTGATTTTCATAGAATTTGGGCAGGAAAGGATTGTCGGCAAATTGCTCCAAAACGAGATTCGCATGGTATTTTTTACTGATCATCTGGGCCAGAGTGGTCTTCCCTGCTCCAATATTTCCTTCAATTACCAGATAATTTAAGCTCATAATCAGCACATAAAAAAATCCCGGGGTCTATTTCCCGGGATTTTAAAAGTACAATATTTTCGATGAAAAGGACCTTTTGTTGTCAAAATTTACTGAACGACAATTGATCTCGTTTATTTGCTTTCTGAATTTCTTCGATGCAATCAGCAATAGAATGAAGAAGTTTTTGATCAGCTAACTTATTCGTATCTCTTTCGAAAGATTTATCAATCAAAACCTTCATTTTCTGAGTTTTTGAAGATAGCTATCCGTATTGACATGTTTGCCGGTACGACCTTCTTTGATTGCCTGAAACAATCCGATATCTTCTTTCTCTTCTTCAGAAAGGTATTTTACATTAATTCCGATTTTTTTCGCCAGATCAGTGAGCATTTTTAAATCTGCTTTTGAATTGCCCTGTAAAACAGCTGTTTCCATTTTCTTAATTTAAGAAGTTCACTAACAAAAGTACAAAATCGCCAAACGCAAAACGAATTATTGAGATTAAAATGAAAAATAACGGCTAAACTATTGTCATTATTTGAGTTTATCTTCAATGATCAGATTCAGTACATCTCCCAGTTTTTTGTTCATTGCAGCAATTTGCTGAGGAACAAAGCTGGTAGATGTCATTCCGGGTGTAGTATTCACTTCCAGAAAATAAAACTCGTCGTCTTTCAAGATATAATCTATACGCACAATACCGGAGCAATCGCACAAATCGTAAATGCGTGACGAGAGTTGTTGTATTTTATGAGTTAATTCCGCTGATATGCGTGCTGGTGTGATTTCTTCAGTTTTTCCAGCCGTATATTTGGCTTCAAAATCGAAAAATTCGTTTTGGGGAATGACTTCGGTAACTGGGAAAATCAGTTCCTGATCTGAAAGTTTTACCAAACCACAAGTAAATTCTGGTCCATCAATAAACTCCTCAACCAGTATGTCCGAACTTTCTTTCATGGCCATTTTAAGAGCATCCAAAAGCTGTTCTTTTTCTTTAACTTTGGTTACACCGAAACTTGAGCCACCGGCGTTGGGTTTTACAAATACAGGTAATCCAAGCTTTTCGACCAACTGGTCAATATCCACATGGTCACCTTTGAACAGGCGAACGGATTTGGCCATTGGAACATCAAAATTATGAAGGTAATTGCTGCAAAAATATTTATTGAAAGTGAGTGCCGAGGAATAAACTCCACAAGTAGAGTATGGAATTTTCACCATATCAAAATACCCCTGAAGTTTACCATCTTCACCAGGAGTACCGTGGATGGTGATGTAAGCAAAATCGAATTTTACTTTTTCGCCGTTTTTGCTGAATGAAAAATCGTTTTTATCGACTGGCGAAATTACCCGGTCATCCTCAAAGACTTCCCATTCAAGACCTTTCATCTGAACTTTCCAGACATTGTAAACGGTTGGATCGATGGATTCAAATACATTCTTACTGCTTTTTACCGAAACTACAAATTCGGACGAGTCGCCTCCATAAACAACTGCAATATTTTTTTTCATGATAATCTAGGTTTGAGCCTGTATTTTCTTTTAGTTATCAATAATTCACTTTAGAGCTAATAATATTAAGAATCACAGCACAAAACTTTCCCCTTTTGGGGGAACGGGAAGGGGGCTGTTATTCCGGAGTCACTCTGTTCGAAAGATAATTCCGCCATTTTACGATCACATTGGCCAGATCGTCCGGAAGTTCTGATTCGAAAAGCATTTCTTCGCCGGTTACAGGATGCACAAATCCAAGGGTTTGAGCATGAAGTGCCTGCCGTGGAATCATATCGAAACAGTTCTTTACAAATTGTTTGTATTTGGTAAAGGTTGTTCCTCTCAAAACCTGGTCGCCGCCGTAATTGTCGTCATTAAAAAGCGGATGCCCGATGTGCTTCATGTGTACCCTGATCTGATGGGTTCGTCCGGTTTCGAGCCGGCATTCCACCAGATTTACATAGCCTAACCGTTCGATCACCCGGTAATGGGTCACTGCAGGTTTTCCATGTTCGCCTTCAGGAAAGACAGTGAAAACCTGTCTGTTTTTTAAGCTGCGACCAATATTACCGGTGATGGTGCCTTCGTCATTTTCCAAATCGCCCCACACAAGTGCCACGTATTTCCGTTTGGTGGTTTTTTCAAAGAATTGAAGTGAAAGCTTCACTTTTGCCTCCATGGTTTTTGCAACTACCAATAAGCCTGAAGTGTTTTTATCAATTCGATGAATTAGGCCAGGCCTGGGATCGTCGGAGTTGAAGAGCGGCAATTCCTGAAAGTGGTATGCCAATGCATTCACCAGCGTGCCTGAATAATTTCCGTGTCCTGGGTGAACCACCAGTCCTGCCGGTTTATTGAGTACGATCAAAGAGTCGTCTTCGTAAATTATATTTAAGGGAATATCCTCCGGAATTATTTTGAGTTCGCGGCGTGGGTAATCCATCACTATGGAAATCTCGTCTCCGGGTTTAACCTTATAACTTGATTTTACAGGTTGCTTGTTGACAAGTATTTTTCCTTCGTCGGCGGCTGCTTGTAATCGGCTTCGGGTCGCATTCTGCAATCGGTTCGACAAAAAGCGGTCGATACGTAGCAATGTTTGGCCGGGGTCAACTATTACATTGTAATGTTCAAACAAGGCACCGTCTTCGGTCTCTTCAATATCTTCAAAATCGTCAATAAAATCGCTGTTTTCAATCATCTAAAAAAATGAATTTTCAGGTTTTTCCGTTTCCGGTTTTGCCTGAAGTTTGGTTGGATCAATGGTTAGCCAAATATCAATGGATGTTCCTCTGGCTACTTCAAATACATCGGCCGGATCGGGACTTTGTTTCCATATCAGGCCTTTAATTTTCTGGTCTTCCGAAGTGAAAGATTCGTCGTAAGTAATATTTCCTGCGTTCAAAAAGGCTTCTCCCAGTATTAATCTTGCTTCGGTAAGGTTCCGTCCAAACAAGTTCGGAACTTTGCTGGTCGAACCATCGCTTTCACTTCCCAACACCAGATCAACGATGCTGCCTTTGGGAATCATTTCTCCTTTTGAGACATTTCGCCCATTTACCTTCTGTTCAAGTACAAGGTTGGGGAATTCTGACTGTTTGTATTCAATGTTACCGGCAATCAACCCTGAACTTTCAATCAGGCTGGTTGCTTGACGGTAAGAGATATCAGTCAACTGTGGCATTGGAATAAGCCCCTGACTGGCAGCACAAATCGTAATATAAATAGTGCGATTTTTCTTTACTTTCATTCCCGGTTTCGGGAATTGATCCAACACAGTTCCAGGAGGAGTTTCACGAGAATACAGCGAATCGCGAATCGCGAAACGAAGATCTTTCCGTTCCAAAATATCTGCAACTTCGGTGCTGGTTTTTCCCTTTAAGTCAGGTATTTCAACAGAATCTCCATGGTTGGTGTAAATCCGCAGAAAAAACATATTTACCAATATCAGGAAAATGGTTATCCCAATTGCAGCAATTGCATTTAGCTTAAAGGTCCTGCTTTTTATAAATTCTTTCAGAGTCATTATATATAATATTGACTTTATTCTCCAAAAATAAAATATTTTTCTGGTTTCACGATTGGTTTCACCTGGGTTATCAACAGGCGATTTTGGCATAAACACAAAAAGGTAAAGAAAATTCATTCTTTACCTTTTGTATATTGTTAGAAACCCGAAAGCTTTCGACTATCTCTTGTGACTTGGTTCGTCAGAAACTGTCAGTTTTTTTCTTCCTTTTGCACGGCGGTTTTTCAATATTTTACGTCCACTGGCAGTTGACATTCTTTCTCTGAACCCGTGTTTGTTTTTTCTTTTTCTGTTTGATGGCTGAAATGTCCTTTTCATCGGTCAATATTTTTAGTGATAATATTTGTTTTTAAATCGGACTGCAAAAATAGTTCTTTTTTAATATCCTGCAAATATACCTGAGCTAAATTCATTTATTTTTTAAAGTCAAATGGATCAGTCTCTTTGTCTCAAAAAATTCTTCCTGAAAATAGTTCTGAAGATCATAAATTTGAACCTGCTCCTTGAACGAAGTGATTTCATCTTCAAAATCGCCGCCTTTAAGGTAAAGTATTCCGTTGGGCAAATCGTTGATGCCTTTATTTGCCACCTTGGTCTGCACCATTGCAACAAATCGAGGAAAGGCAGTTACGGCGCGGCTGACCACAAAATCGAACTTTTGTTTGACATCTTCAACCCGTAAATGTTCTGCTTTTACATTTTGTAGGTTCAGGGCAGAGGCCACTTCGTTCACCACCCTAATTTTTTTTGCAATCGAATCGACCAATAGAAATGAAGTTTCAGGAAAAAGGATGGCAAGCGGAATTCCCGGAAATCCGCCACCAGTACCTACATCCAAAATGGTAGTGCCGGGTTTGAATTGTATAATTTTGGCGATTGACAGAGAGTGCAAGATGTGCCGTTCGTAAAGTTGCTCGATGTCTTTTCTTGAAATCACATTGATTTTTGAGTTCCATTCTTCATACAATGAGCCCAATCGGTCAAAATGATCCAGTTGCTGATCGGTCAGATCAGTAAAATATTTCCTGATAATATCCATGATTCGGGTTTCTGTTGAACTATTATTCGTGATCGTCAATTTCTGTCGATTCGATCATTTTAAAGAGCATTTCGCGGGCTCTGAAGAGTTGTGCTTTTACTGTACCGAGGGGCAAATTTAATTCTTTTGCAATTTCTTCGTACGAAAATTCCCGAAAATAGCGAAGTTCAACAAGTATGCGGTATCTTGGTTTCAGCCGGTGGACAATTTTTCGCATCAGTATTGCTTTCTGAATCCTGATCATTTTTTCTTCAGGATTAGGATCAGCCGATCGTAGTTTCACTGGAGAATCATTGTCACCATTTTCCTGGCTATTCTCGATTGAAACATAAACTCCGCGCCTTTTTCGAAGAAAGTCGATACAATTGTTGGTCGCAATTTTAAACAACCAGGTACTAAACGCATAATTAGGTGAATACTGTTGCAGATTTTTAAAAGCTTTTCCGAATGCTTCGAGGGTAAGGTCTTCGGCATCACTCTTGTTGCTCACCATTTTCAGAAGCATAAAATAAATGGCGTCTTTATAACGGCTCATCAATTTGGCAAAGGCTTTCTCGTCGCCTTTCAGAGCTGACTCAACCAGTAAAAAGTCATACTGCGCTTTATCTGATAATTGTGGGTTCAGTTCCATCTGCTTCTTCGGTTGATTAAATACATTGACCAAAAGAACCACCAATTGATGATTGGTTTGATCAAAATGTACACAAACGAAGATACGAATATTTTTCTTTCTTTCAAACGATTCAGAAGTTTTTTAACAATAATTGATAACAAAATAAAGTAAATCAATAACAATGAAGAAAAGGTGATCCAATATTCAGGATGAATGATGGTTAAAGTGATTGTCAGTCCGGTTAATGCAATCTTGGTAAAATCGTCCAGAAACAAGCTGAGCTTTTTCGACCAGTTTAGGCCTTGGCGGATTTGAACTGCTTTTTTGAGCAATTTAAGGTGATCACCACGGTCGTCTTCAACCAGTTCCCGAATGGCCAAATCAGGATTCGTAGTTATTTTTACACTTCCTTTCTTGAAGTTTTCGTTAAATATTAATTCAAGATTGGCGAAATTACGGTTTAGTTTCTGCCTGAATCCCTGTGTATCGAAATAAAGAGATTTTTTGAAAAGTATGTTATTCTCCTGAAACACAAATGGTTTTCCTGCCAGAGTCCACGATCCACTGATCATGAATTGGGTGAATCGTTCCAGCCGACACAGTAAGTTACGGTATCCTTTTGCGCGAATCACATTGGTGTAGGCAATTATCGCATCTGTGTCTTTTTCAAGCAATCCGTTAAGGTTCGATAACCATTCAGGATTTATCTCGTCAGTGGTGGATGTAAGTTGCACTATCCATGGCGATTGAGCTCCTTTCAATCCAATATTGATAGCTTGTTTGTCCATATATCTGGTTTCCTGGCTCAAACTTGTTACTTTAATCCTTGGATTGGTTTCAGCCAGCACATTTAGAATTTCGAGGGTATTGTCTTCCGAAAATTCGTTGATTACCATTATTTTATAGCTGTCGTATGGTAATTCAGTAAATTTGGTCATCAATTCACGAATTCTTGATTCTTCGTTTCGTAATGACAGAATGATCGTTACCTGATTTGTTGACGGACTGAAAACCTCTTTTTTGTGCAACGCAAGTTTAAGATACACTCCCAGCAGATAATACATCTGGATAATAAAAACAACCGAAAATGCAGATAAGAGCACAATATCGATGATCGTGAGTATTTGAAAATTAATGAGATTCACTTTGCTACTACTTAGTTAATAAAATTGGGAACAGATCATTTTTAGAGTCACAAAATTAATAAACCTGACGATTTTATTGCCTCTGTTTTTTAATTATAATTAACAGAAGCCCTGATAGTTCTTTTTCTGGTCATTTCAGTTTAATGCCTATCTTTGAACACTCAAAAAAAGAAGTGAATGCATTTTGAACTGAAACATACTGCGGTTGGTACCAAAGCACGGGCAGGTTTTATAACTACCGATCATGGAAACATTGAAACGCCAATATTTATGCCGGTTGGAACAGCCGGATCAGTCAAGGGAATCCATAAACGGGATTTGAAAGAAGACATTAAAGCTCAGATTATACTTGGTAATACCTACCATTTATACCTGCGCCCCGGATTGTCAATTATTGAGCAGGCTGGCGGATTGCATAAATTTAATGGCTGGGATGGTCCGATATTGACTGATAGCGGTGGTTATCAGGTTTTTTCGCTGGGCGACATTCGAAAACTTAGCGAAGAAGGTGCCAAATTTCAATCGCATATCGACGGGTCGGCACATTTGTTTACTCCTGAAAAAGTGATTGATATCCAGCGAACCATTGGCGCTGATATCATTATGGCTTTTGATGAATGCACACCGGGAGATGCCGAATATGAGTATGCCAGAAAATCGATGGAAATGACCCAGCGCTGGCTTGACCGGTGTTTTACCCAATTTGAAAAAACTACACCAAAATATGGTCACTCACAATCACTGTTTCCCATAGTTCAGGGAGCTGTTTATCCTGAATTGCGCGAAATAGCTGCCCGAAATGTACTTCAGTATAACAGCGATGGTTATGCAATTGGCGGACTTTCGGTAGGCGAATCTGAAAAAGATATGTACGCCATGATTGAAGTTGTTAACGAAATTCTTCCGGAGAATAAGCCACGTTACCTGATGGGTGTTGGTACTCCGGTTAATATTCTGGAGGGTATTGACCGTGGCATTGACATGTTTGACTGTGTAATGCCAACCCGTAATGGGCGCAATGGAATGCTTTTCACTCAAAAAGGAGTCATGAACATGCGCAATAAAAAGTGGGCGGATGATTTTTCACCGGTCGATCCTGACGGGACTTCTTTTGTCGATCACCATTATAGCAGGGCATTTTTGCGTCACCTGGTAATTTCAGGCGAAATGCTGGGAGCTCAGATTGCCAGCCAGCACAATCTGGCTTTTTATCTTTGGTTGGTGAAAGAAGCACGAAAACATATTCTTGCCAATACTTTTAAAAGCTGGAAAGAAGAAATGGTTCAGCAACTATCAGTTCGTTTATAATCCTTCAAAATATGTTGCATAAAATTGATTTCTATATTATTAAAAAGTTTCTGGGAACGTTCTTTTATGCCATTGCATTGATTATTAGTATATCAATTGTATTTGATATTTCTGAAAAAATAGACGATTTCATATCAAAGGATGTTCCTTTAAGAGCCATTGTTTTCGATTATTACCTCAATTTTATACCATACTTTGCCAATTTGTTTAGTGGCCTCTTCACATTTATTGCTGTTATTTATTTTACTTCAAAACTGGCATACAATACTGAGATAATTGCGATTCTTAGCAGTGGGGTGTCGTTTAACCGGCTCATGAGACCTTACATTGTCGGAGCCACGGTTATCTTTCTTTTCTCCTATCTGCTTGGAAATTATGTTATTCCCATTGCGAATAAGAAAAATGTAGAATTCCGGAATACTTATATCGGTTCTCAAAGGACCGGAGATTTGAAGAATATTCATCGGCAGATCGAGCCTGGTGTTTTTGTTTACCTTGAAGAATATACCGCCAACGATGTTGGTTATAAATTCACCATCGAAAAATTTGTTGATCGCAAACTTGCCTCCAAACTGACTTCTGATTACATCAAATGGGATCGGGAAAAGAAAAAATGGGTAATTCATGACTACCATATCGTCACTTTTGATGGAAGTAAGGAAATCATCAAGACAGGATCGGAAATTGATACCACCATGAATATGACTGCGGAAGATTATCGCGTCGTTAATAATATTGTGGAAACCATGACACTTCCAGCCTTAAATGCGTCTATTGACGACCTGAAACTCAGGGGAGTCAGTACTATTGAATATGAAATAGAAAAGCACAAGCGCCGGACGGTACCATTTTCATGTTTCATTCTTACTATTATAGGTGTATCACTTGCATCGCGGAAAATCAAGGGCGGTATCGGATTTCATCTTGGCCTGGGTCTGTTGCTTAGCTTCTCGTATATTCTATTTATGCAGGTCACAACCGTTTTTGCTACCAGTGCCATGCTTGCTCCATGGCTTGCGATGTGGATCCCGAATTTTCTTTATGGTGGCTTGGCATTTTTTCTTTTCAGGAGAGCTTCCAAGTGATGTTTAAAGATTCAAATTCATAAGAAAATAATTCAAAAACAAATAAACAAGCGGAATTGTATCTTTTATAACAAATGTTTTATAAAACATGTTGCGCAATAAAAAAATGATAATTTTGACCGCTCATTCTGGTGCTTTAACAAGAATTTAATATGAAGGACATTTAATATGAACGTTTTTATCATATTTCAGTAATCAGGTTATTAAAGGCACAAACCCAGTTTTATTAAGTGTTTGAACAGGGAAGAATTGTTCAAACTTTTTTGTTTTAAATCAAATAATTTATTCTATGTCACTGAAAAGAAACATTTTAGATCTTCGGAAACGAAAGGATGAAGTTCGGAAAGGCGGAGGAGATAAAGCCATTGAGAAGCAAGTTGCCCAAGGTAAAATGACAGCTCGTCAACGTATTCTCGCGATTGTTGATGAAGGTTCATTTCATGAATATGATATGTTCGTTGAGCATGTTGGTACCGATTTCAACATGAGCAATAAAGTTTTGGCCGGAGATGGGGTAGTCATCGGAACAGGGACTATCTATGGTTCGCCAGTTTGTTTGTATGCTCAGGATTTTACCGTCGAAGGTGGCTCCCTTGGTCTGATGCACGCACGGAAGATTACCAAAATTATGGACCATGCGCTGAAAATGCGTGTGCCATTGATTGGAATCAATGATTCGGGTGGTGCCCGTATTCAGGAAGGTGTAAATTCACTGGCTGGTTACGGCGAAATTTTCTTCCGCAATACGCTTTCTTCAGGAGTTATTCCTCAAATATCGGTTATTTTAGGCCCATGTGCCGGAGGTGCAGTCTATTCTCCAGCATTGACCGACTTCGTTTTTGTGGTCGAAGGTATTTCAAAAATGTTTATTACCGGTCCTGCTGTTATTAAAAGTGTTCTGGGCGAGGATATCTCGATGGAAGCGCTTGGTGGTGCCAGGGTTCATGCTGAAATTACCGGTAATGCCCATTTTTATGCAATGAGTGAGAAAGAATGTTTTGACCAGATCAAAACTTTGATCACTTACATTCCATGGAACAATACGCAGAAAGCCAAAACTTTCCCATCCAAGGAACCGAAATCAAAATACAAAATTGAAAATATTGTTCCTTCTGATGCAAGAATGCCTTACGATATTCGTGAAATCATCAAATCAATCACTGATAATTCCGATTTCTTCGAAATCATGGAACTGTTTGCTGCAAACATCGTGATCGGTTTTGGTAGAATGAATGGCGAAACAATCGGTTTTGTTGCCAACCAGCCTATGGTGTTAGCCGGTGTGCTCGATTGCGACAGTTCTGATAAAGCTGCCCGTTTTATCCGCTATTGCAACGCTTTCAATATTCCGATTATTACCCTCGAAGACATGCCTGGATATTTACCTGGTGTCGATCAGGAACATGCCGGTGTAATTCGTCACGGAGCAAAAATTCTGTATGCTTATTCTGAAGCTACAGTAGCAAAAATTACGGTAATCATTCGTAAAGCCTATGGTGGTGGTTACATCGCTATGAATTCGCGTCATTTACGTGCTGACTTTGTGTTTGCATGGCCAACTGCTGAAATTGCAGTAATGGGACCTGAAGGCGCTGCCAACATTGTATTCCGTAAAGAAATTGCCGAAGCTGAAGATCCTGAAGCAATGCGTCAGCAAAAGATTCAGGAATACAAAGATAAATTTGCCAATCCTTATGTAGCCGCATCAAAAGGTTACATCGATGAAGTTATAGAGCCTGCCGAAACCAGAAAAATATTGCTGCACGCACTCCAGATTTCTGCCGGCAAAGATGTACAGGGACCATCTAAAAAACACGGACTTCCACCATTTTAATCAAAACTAAAGGATTATGGCAGATCAGGAAAAATTACAGGTAATCATTGTACACAGTGCTAAATATCAGACTACCTATACCAGGAAGTACGAAAACAGAAAAGTTTGGGCTGAACCAAATTTTAACCATATCAATTCGTACATACCCGGAACCATCATCGATATTTTGGTGAAAGAAGGCCAGGTATTAAATGGCGGCGACAGTATTATTGTTTTGGAGGCGATGAAAATGTACAACGATGTACAGATGCCTTTTAAAGGTAGGATAGTGAAAATCAATATCGAAAAAGGTCAGAAAATACCAAAAAACTTTCTGATGATCGAGATCGAACCTGTAGAATAAAGTACTTCAATCGTAACAACATAAAAGAGTGTTTCCCGAAAAGGAGACACTCTTTTTTTTGAGTAAATTCGGATGATTTTTTACTAAGATCAAATTTGAAATTACTAAATTTGAAATAGTATTACGAATTACTGTTATTGTATTGAATAACATGCTATAACATTAGTATTTGCAGTAGAATGAGTAATTTTGTAGAAACGGTACTTAAAAATAAAATATATTTTCACTTTGTGTTGTGAAAATATCACTTACTTTTGTAGAGTTATTACTTAGATATAAAATTTGAAAACAACGTTGGAAAATATTGCCAGTATATCTACAGGCGTTTTTGCAAAGCCAGTTGCAGAAGGTGAAATCGTGTATCTGCAAGCCAGGCATTTTGATGAATACGGAAAGCTTGTTGGCTTACTACACCCTGACCTTAGAACTAATGATGTAAATACAAAACATATTTTGAAATCCGGAGATATATTGTTCGCAGCCAAAGGCACCAAAAATTTTGCCACAGTATTCGAAGATCACAATCCTCCATCGGTAGCCTCTACCTCGTTTTTTGTAATTCGCTTACACGATAACAAGGTGTTACCTGAATACCTTGTCTGGCTTATGAACAGCCCAACAACACAGTCATTCCTGAAATCTACAGCGCTCGGATCTTCCATTGTTTCTATTTCGAAAGCGGTGCTTGAAAAACTTGAAATCAGTATTCCAAATGTCCAAACTCAACGAATCATACTGTCAATTAAAAGTCTTCGAAATCAAGAAAAACAAATCAAGCAAAAAATTGAATCACTTCAGGAAATCATCATTCAGCAAAAAATTAATAACGCAATAAAATAAACCCATGACTAAAAAAATCACTCAGAAAGACATCAACGATGCAGTTTGGAAAGCATGCGACACCTTTCGCGGAAGCATTGACCCAAGCATTTACAAGGATTATGTGCTGACCATGCTTTTCGTAAAATACCTCAGCGATGTTCGTGACGATAAATATGAAACACACCTTGCCAAATACAATGGCGACCAGGAAAGAGCCGAAAGAGCGATGAAACACGAACGCTTTGTGGTGCCGGAGCACAGTCATTTTAACTATTTGTTTGAACACCGCAACGAATTAAATATTGGCGAGTTGATTGATATTGGTTTGGAGGACCTGGTGGAAGCCAACCGGGACAAACTATACAGCGAAGATGGTGCCGGAATTTTCCAGAATATCAATTTCAACAGCAGTGTATTGGGCGATACAAAAGATAAAAATACCCGCTTGAAAAACCTGTTGCTCGATTTTAACAAAGATTCATTAGACTTGCGTCCATCGCACCTGGAAGGTACAGATATTATTGGTGGTGCATACATGTTCCTGATTGAAAATTTTGCCAGCGATGCCGGGAAAAAAGCCGGTGAATTTTTCACTCCAAAAGAAGTTTCAACACTCATTGCGAAACTCACCAAATCAAAACCTGGTTCGCGGATTTGTGACCCAACCTGTGGTTCTGCCTCCTTGCTGATCAAAGCTGGGGAAGAAGTGGGTTCGGATAATTTTTCGCTTTACGGGCAGGAAGCCAACGGAAGTACCTGGGCATTGGCCGTAATGAATATGTTTTTACATGGTTTTGATAAAGCCACCATTCGTTGGGGCGATACCATCCGCAATCCGAAACTGAAAGAAGGCGATGCCCTGATGAAGTTTGATACAGTTGTTGCAAATCCTCCTTTCTCTCTCGACAAGTGGGGAAAGATAGATGACAAAGAAGAAAACAAATCGAGTGACAGTTTTGACCCCGAAACCGACAAATACCAGCGCTTTTGGAGAGGCACTCCGCCAAAGAGCAAAGGCGATTGGGCTTTTATTAGCCACATGATTGAAACCGCTTATGAAGGCCACGGAAAAGTAGGAGTTGTTGTTCCTCATGGAGTTCTGTTCCGTGGAGCCAGCGAAGGAAAAATAAGGCAGAAAACCATTGAGGAAAATATTCTGGAAGCCGTAATTGGCTTACCTGCCAACCTGTTTTTCGGCACTGGTATTCCTGCTGCTATCTTGATTTTTAATCGGGGCAAAATAAACAACACCAATGTGTTGTTTATTGATGCAAGTAAACAGTACGAATCGGCTAAGAACCAAAACAGGCTAAGACCAACAGATATTGAACACATCGTTGAAACGTACCGCCAATTCAATGAGGGCAAACTGCCAACCGGAATTGTGGAAGATAAATTTAGCTATGTGGCCACTTTTGAAGAAATACAGGAAAACGATTTTAACCTGAATATTCCCCGATATGTTGACACCTTCGAGGAAGAAGCTGAAGTGGATATAGCCGAAGTTCAAAAAGAAATTGATAAATTGGAAGTGGAATTGAAATCGGTACAGGCAGAGCTGAATAGGTACTTGAAAGAACTTGGCACTTAATAACTTAACAAGATGGAAAATAAAAATATTCCGAATTTGATGTCGGTATTCGACTCGATAAAGCATACCGACGAAGCAGGCCAAATTTTCTGGAAGGCCAGAGACCTCTCTAATGTTTTAGGATATTCTGAATATAGAAACTTCAAACCAATTATTGAAAAAGCAATAGCGGTTTGCCGGAATAATGCAAACTCGATACCTGACCATTTCGTTGAACTCAACGAAATGGTTGAACTCGGTTCGGGAGCTTTTAGAACTATTCGGAACCTGAAATTGAGCAAATACGCTTGTTTGCTTATTTCCATGAATGCGAATAATAAAAAGTCAATTGTACTCCAGGCACAGGCTTATTTTGCTGATAAAATTTCGGCATCAGAACTTATTGGCGACTTAACGAGTTCAAATGTAATTTTTTATAAAACGTCGAACGACAAAATTAAAATTGAAGTAGTATTCAATAACGAAACTTTCTGGCTTTCGCAGAAGCGAATGGCTGAATTGTTTGGAGTTGATCTTACAACCATTAATTATCATCTCAAGCAAATTTTTGAATCTGGAGAACTGGAAGAGAAGGCAACTATTGGAAAAATTCCAATAGTTCAGATGGAAGGAGAACGTGAAATAACCAGACAAGTGATATTTTATAACCTTGATGTAGTAATTGCGGTGGGATATAGAGTGAATTCGTATCAAGCCACTCAATTTCGAATATGGGCAACAAATACGCTGAAAGAATTTATAATTAAAGGATTTGTGCTCGATGATGAACGATTGAAGCAAGGCAAGTTTTTGGGGCGAGATTATTTCGAGGAATTACTTGAACGAATCAGGGAAATTCGTTCATCGGAAAGGCTTTATTATCAAAAAATCACAGATATTTATGCCCAATGCAGTGTTGATTATGACTCCAAAGCTCCAACAACCCAAGAATTTTATAAAAAAGTTCAGAATAAATTACATTGGGCCATTACACATAAAACTGCTGCCGAAATAATTCACGAAAGAACCGATGCCGGAAAACCCAAAATGGGATTAATGACATGGAAACAAGCTCCCAAAGGGAAGATTTTTAAGTCGGATGTTACAATAGCAAAAAACTATTTAAGCGAAGAGGAAGTTAGTCATCTTAATCTTTTGGCAACCAGTTTTCTCGATTTTGCAGAAAATCAGGCGCGTAGAGGAATTTTAATGACGATGGAAGAATGGGCAAATAAACTTGATGCTTATCTTGAACTAAGCAATTACGAAATTCTGCAAAATAGTGGGACAATTTCGGTGGAGAAAGCTAAACAGAAAGCTGAAACCGAATATGAACTGTTTCGAAAAGCTCAAGATGTAGATTGGATTTCGGACTTTGACCGAGAGGTAAAACGATTAAAAGATAAAACTGGAAATTTAACATGATTATTCAATACGCCTCCGATTTGCATTTGGAATTTCCGGAAAATTTGCATTTTCTTAAAGCTAACCCATTGAAACCTATGGGCGATGTTTTAATACTGGCTGGCGATATTGTGCCTTTTGCCATAATGGACAAACACAATGATTTTTTTAGCTATATATCTGATCACTTCGAAACAACCTATTGGATTCCGGGGAATCATGAATACTATTACTTTGATTTAGCTGGAAAATGTGGAACCCTCAATGAAAATATCAGAACAAATGTCCATTTGGTAAATAACCTGTCTGTGGAGCAGGATTCAGTTCGCCTGGTTTTTTCGACTCTTTGGTCAAAGATTAGCCAAACTAACCGCTGGCAGATTGAACAAAGCGTGAGCGATTTCCAAGTCATAAAATACAATGATTTTCGTTTTTCTACCGATCAGTTTAATCTTTTGCATGAGGAAAGTTTATCCTTTATTACCCGGGAACTACACCACAACTACACCGGTAAAACAGTAGTAGCCACACATCATGTCCCTACCTATTTGAATTATCCTGAAAAATACCGGGGCGATACTTTAAATGAGGCATTTGCAGTTGAGTTATTTGATTTGATTGAAGATAAAGGACCTGATTATTGGATTTACGGACATTCTCACTATAATACAACCCATTTTGAAATTGGAAAAACTCATTTGTTGACCAACCAGTTGGGATATGTGAAATATGGAGAACATCAATTATTTGACACCGAAAAAGCAGTTGAACTATGACAAAAGAAAAGAAAACAACCATTAATGTGCAGGGAACTGCCATTACCATTTTGAGCCAAAAGGACGACGACTTCATCTGTCTTACAGATATGGCTAAGAAATTTGGTGGAGATGATTTGATTTACAGTTGGATGCGCAACCGTAACACATTAGAATTTTTGGGTATTTGGGAGCAAATTCATAATCCGGAGTTTAAAGGTGGCGAATTCGACACCTTTAAAAAAGAAGCCGGTCTTAATAGCTTTCGGCTTACTCCCAAAAAGTGGGTGGACGCAACAAACACCAGAGAGCAACAACAGATTATTTATGCCAGCGAAACCGATGTTTTGAATGTTGCCATGTTCGGGAAAACGGCTCTGCAATGGCGAAAAGAAAACCCCGGCAAAGAAGGCAACATCAGAGATTACAGTAGCATTGAACAACTTTTGGTACTGGCAAATATGGAAAGCATGAATGCCGAATTTATCCGTATGGAATTACCACAACCCGACCGTTTGAAGAAACTCAATACCATTGCCATACAACAACTTAAATCATTAACCACTAACCCAACTATTAAAAAATTAGGCAATGGAAAATAACACCACAAAACCCTTTTACAATACTACCATTCCAAGCGATTGGGAAGTGAAGGAACTTGGCGAAGTTGTCGAGTTTCTTGATGGGAAGAGGAAACCAATAAAAGATTCTGACAGGTCGAAGATTCAAGGAACTTATCCTTATTATGGAGCATCAGGAATAATTGATTATGTCAATGATTATATTTTTAACGAAGAACTTGTTCTTTTGGGAGAAGATGGAGCAAATATTATTAATAGAAGTAGTCCCTTAGCCTTTAGAGTTTCTGGGAAAATATGGGTTAATAATCATGCACATGTTTTGAAACCAAAAAAAGAATATGAAATTGGATATTTAACTGAGTTTTTAGAAAGCATCAAGTATGACAAATATAACACAGGAACTGCCCAGCCGAAATTAAATAAGGAAATTTGTTCATCAATTCCAATTATTCTTCCTCCTCTCCCGGAACAACGCGCCATTGCCCACGTCCTTAGTTTGATGGAATCTGCCATCAACCAAAACAACCAACTCATTGCACAAAAAGAGCTCCGCAAAAAATGGCTAATGCAAAATTTATTGACCGGAAAGAAACGGTTGAAAGGGTTTGAAGGGGAATGGAAGGAAATCCATATAAAAGATGTTTCGAAAGAAGTAAGTATTAGAAATAAATCTGATAAACAGCTAACAGTTCTTTCCTGCACAAAATATGATGGTCTGGTTGAATCGTTGGAATATTGGGGCAGAAAGATATTTGCAGACGATATCAGCACCTACAAGATTGTTCCTAAAAATCATTTTGCTTACGCAACTAACCATATTGAGGAAGGCTCAATTGGTTATCAGGATTCTTTTGATGAAGCTTTAATAAGTCCAATGTACACCGTTTTCAAAACGGATTCATCAATCAATGATTTATACTTCTACAAGCTGTTAAAATCTCATATGTTGATTTATCAGTATCAGAATAGAATGGAAGGTTCAATTGACAGACGTGGTGGATTGCGATGGGATGCATTTTCGATTATTAAAATTCATATTCCATCCTTCGAAGAACAAACTGCCATTACACAGGTGCTGCAAGCAGCCGACAAAGAAATACAACTGCTCAAAGCCAAAACCGATAAACTGCGCGAGCAGAAAAAGGGAATGATGCAGGTATTGTTGACGGGGAAGGTGAGAATCAAAAATTTAAACCTGTAAGTATGCAAATCAATTCAAAAGAAATCCTGTTTGGTCAGCCCATTCTTAAAATACGGGAAGTGGTTCGTCAAGCAATGAAAGGAAGGCTGTGGGGAAATTCCAAAGCAGAAGTTGCAATCAGAGTTGCCAAGGTATTAAAACAACCTGATGTTGTGGCGAAACAGTTGATAAAGCAACTAATTGAAGATGAATACCTTATTTTAACGAAGGAGAAACTTAGTGATATTTACCAATACGAATTAACAGAAACTGAAAAGGGCAGGCGGTTTGGTATTGCCAATGCCTCGAAACCCATTAGCAGGCAAAAAGCAACTCAACTATTGAACGAACTGATTGAACGGGCAAAATCCATTAACGAAAATGGTGAATTAATATATTTTGTGGAAAGCATAAAAGTTTTTGGCAGTTACTTATCAAACAAGGATACTTTAGGCGATCTGGATGTTGGCGTTAAGCTTACCCGTAAACATAAGCAAGGTGATTTCACAAAGCATAATCAAAAGCGAATAGCTCTGGCCAAAGCAAATGGTAGGCAATTCAGCAATTCCACCGAACAACTTATTTGGCCTCACCGGGAGGTGATGTTAATGCTGAAAGGAAAGCAAAGAGGTTTGAGTCTGCACGATGAGGATGAAGATGAGGTTTTAAAAATGACTGAGACTAAACTCGTATACCACTATCGAGAAAATATAAATTAATACTTTAACCAATAAGCTGACGAACAGAAAAGGATCATTTAGGTGCTGATTATAGAGAAAATGGTAAATAATTCGACTTTATGAAAAAGCTAAATATAAAAGAAATGATAGAAAGCGTTATTACTGACTTGACTAATAACGAGCCTGTCAATCATTATGCATTAAAATTGCAGATGATTTCTCGTTGTCTTAAAAACGAGTCTTTTTCTCAATGGCTTTCGAAAGAAATTGATGGATATAAGAAAGAAGATACTGTTCCCGTGCATAGAGTATTAACCACACAGGTAAAGGCGAATTTAATTATAGATCGAGGCTTTAATAAAGTTAAAATATCAGATCATATTATGCCACTCTTTCCATTAGGCGAGGAACTTTCAAAAGAAATATCCACTATAGAAATAAAAGGTTCAATCATTGAATTAACTAGATTATTAGAAGAGAATGGTAATATAGCTTTTTCAACAACGGATTACGAAAGAGTAAAGCTTAGTAAGGTTTACGAGGACTGTACAATTTTAAGTGCTCATAAGCCTATTCAAAATAGTGAAATTGAATTGATAATACATAAATTTAAATCTACTCTCCTGGATATATTTATGGAATTTAATGAAACCATATTTGAAGATGAAATAGACTTTGACATTATGACGAAGAAAAAAGACATCGATAAAATCATCCAACAAACCATAAATACAGGAGTGTATCTTTCTGAAAATGCGATTGCCAATATTCATGGTTCAACTGTCATTGGTGGCATTGAGAATAAAGTGCAAATAAATAATCGAGCTAAAGCTGATTTAGAAAGTATAATCAATAAAATAGAACAGTTGTCCCAAGATGTTGAGGCTGATAGAGAAGATATTGCAAACGAAATATATACTATAAAAGTTGAACTTAATGAGACAATTCAACGCCCTAAAATAATTAAGTCTGCACTGAATGCATTAAAAGGAATAACATTAGGTGTTGCTGGAAATGAAATCACGGATTTAATTGATCAAGGTTTGGAAATTATTAGAAATCTATGAATTACTATCGATTTTGGTTGAGTTATGCTGAATTTAGCTTGAATCAGACCAATTATTGAAAACGTTAGTGATTCAAGGATTAAATATTTTGAAAGGATAAATGAAGGAAGGTTTAATCAACAATTCTACTGGTATGAAGCAAAAGGTTTTATTGTGATTATAAGAGAGATGAAACCTGATTTAATGTTAATTACATCATTTTCTGTTGATATCAATGAAAAGACAAAATTCAAAAACTGGTATAATGAATACAGAGGAAATTTGTAGCAAAAAAAAACCCCACTTCGTAAGTGAGGCACGTATCTTAAGGCAATACGAACGGAGTGAACAAGTCACCTGCCACGTCCTTTTCCCTTTGGGAACTGACTTGACAAAAATAAGACAATTTTCTTACCATAGTGATGTTTTACAACACATATAGAATAGAGATAAGTGCTAATCTACTAATTATGAATGATATAATATTAGTTGATTTCTACACAGAATATAGCTATCATGATTTTCCAATAACTTAATTTAAGACAATGGACACACCTAGTTTCAAAGAAGACCACATTAGCCAAATACCTGCATTGCAGTTGTTGCAAAAATTAGGTTATATCTATCTCAGTCCGGCAGAAGCAGAAAATCTTAGAGGCGGTAAAACAAGTAATGTTTTATTGGATGATATTCTGCGTAAACAGTTGAAGGAAATTAATTCAGAAAAGCGAATTAGCTCAACCAAGACCACCTACATCAGCGATGCCAATATTGAAAATGGAATTCGGGCCTTGAAGGAATTGCCAATGAACGAAGGATACATTGCAGCTTGCGAAACTGCTTACAACCTGATTACCCTGGGGAAAACATTTGACCAGAGTTTTGACGGGGATAAAAAAAGCATTACGCTTCAATATATTGACTGGAAAAATCCGGAAAACAATGTATTTCATGTAACCGAAGAATACAGCGTAATGCGTAGTACCAGCAAAGAGCATTACCGGCCCGATTTGGTACTGTTCGTTAATGGTATTCCAATTTGTGTGATCGAGTGCAAGCGACCCGACATGAAAGAGCCATTGAAACAGTCCATCAGCCAACATTTGCGCAGTCAGCAGGAAGACGGCATCCGGGCTTTATATGTCTATTCTCAATTGACTTTGAGCCTGGCAACACAGGAAGCATCCTACGCTACCAATGCTACACCTGAAAAATTTTGGGCGAAGTGGGAAGAAAAATTCAACAACGAGGAAGAAGAAAAGATATACAGAACCAATTTACAGGAATTAAAAAATCAGTCTTTAGATCCGGAGCAGAAAAACAAATTATTTGCTGATCGTTATAGATATATTAGGCAGTATTTTGATGATCTGGAGAATGAAAATATATTGCCAACTATTCAGGATGAATATTTATATGGTTTATGCAGACCGGAGCGGCTGATGGATATTATTTTCAATTTCGTTCTGTTCGATAATGGAGAGAAAAAAATAGCACGATACCAACAGTTTTTTGCCGTTAAAAAATCTATGAAACGCATCCTTCAGATAGATGGAGGAAGACGCAACGGTGGCGTGATTTGGCACACACAGGGAAGCGGTAAATCATTAACCATGGTTATGCTTGCCCAGGCTATTGCCATGGAAAAATCAATTCGTAATCCGAAAATTGTTTTGGTAACCGACCGCACTGACTTGGATACTCAGATTACAGGTACATTTCGGAAGTGTGGAATGTTTGTTGAAAACGCCACCACCGGGCAACGGTTGGTTGAATTGCTTGAGAGTAAAAGCGATTCAGTAGTCACCACCATCATCAACAAGTTTGTGGCTGCCATCAAGAAAATCGGCAAGCCTTTGCAGAGTCACGACATTTTTGTTTTGGTTGATGAAGGACACCGGACACAGCATGGTACTTTCAATATTGAAATGCAGAAAACCTTGCCCAATGCATGTTTCATCGCTATGACCGGCACACCACTTTTCAAGAAGGATAAAAGTACGGCAGCTAAATTCGGAGGTATCATTGACGCATACACGGTTGATCAGGCCGTAAAAGACAAGGCTGTAGTTCCGCTTCTTTATGAAGGAAGATTGGCAAGGCAAATTGTAAATGCAAGTCCGCTGGATACATTTTTCGAAATGGTTTCAGAACCCTTGACCGAATACCAAAAAGCCGACTTCAAAAAGAAGTTCAGCAGAGCAGACCAGTTGAACGGTGCAGAACAAAAAATATATGCGATTGCATGGAACATCAGTAGGCATTTTCGCGACAATTGGCAAGGCACACCATTTAAAGCCCAATTGGTTTGCGATAAAAAAATAAATGCCATTCGGTACAAAGAATTTCTGGACGAAATTGGATTGGTGAGTAGTGAGGTTCTTATTTCATCCATAGACGAACGGGAAGGTGAAGATAGTGCTTATGAGCAATCTCCAGAGAAAGTAAATAAGTTTTGGAAAAGGATGATGGATGAACATGGTAATCAAAAAAAGTATGAGAAGAACATCATCAGTCGGTTCAAAAATCTTAAAGATCCTGAAATCATTATCGTAGTGGATAAATTGCTTACCGGCTTTGATGAACCGAAGAACACGGTTTTGTACCTTACCCGGAACCTGCAGGGACATAAACTTTTACAAGCCATTGCACGAGTAAACCGTATTTATCCTGATAAGGAATTTGGCTATATCATTGACTATTATGGTGTGATTGAGAATTTGGATGATGCCTTGCAATTGTATTCCTCCTTCGAGGAATTTGATTCGGATGACCTGGAAGGCACATTGGTAAACATCAACGAAGAAATCAAAAAGCTTCCACAAAAGTTTTCAGAACTATGGGACATTTTTAAAACCATCACCAATAAACGCGATGCAGAAGCCTATCAATTGTTACTGAAAGATGAAGCGATACGAGCGTTATTCTACGATAAACTGGCAGCATTTGCAAAAGGTTTGAAATTAGCGCTTTCATCTATCCAGTTTTATAATCAGGCAGATGAAAAAACGATCAACCGTTATAAGTCAGATTTAATCATGTTCGTAAAGCTGCGCTTAGCCGTAATTGAAAGATATTCAGATACAATTGATTACAAGCAATATGAAGGTCAGATTCAAAAATTAATCGACACTCACATTACCACCGAGAAAGTTGAAATCATCACTGAACTGGTTGATATTTTTGATAAAGAAAAATTTCAGCAGGAAGTAGAAAATACAACAGGAAAAGCCGCCAAAGCTGATAAGATTGCCAGCAGAACTTCAAAACATATTTCGGAGAAAATGGAAGAAGATCCGGCATTTTACAAAAAGTTTTCGCAAATGCTTAAAGAAACCATTGCCGATTACGAAGCCAAGCGGATTAATGAAGTTCAGTATCTAAATAAGGTTCAGGAAATCATGAACAATGTATTGGCTCACACGGATAGTGATATCCCGGAAGCGTTGAAAGACAAAGATGTGGCAAAGGCATTTTATGGTTTGAATGTTGAATCACTCAGTGATAAAATTCAGGATCCAATTGTCAGGAGAGAGATTTCAACACAGGCAGCTTTGAACATTGATGAAATGATTCAAAAAGCTGTTTTGGATAACGGCAAATCAATTATTGACTGGCAATACAAAACCAATATTACTGGCAAGCTTCAAATTGAAATTGGAGATTATTTGATTGATGAAGTACGTGATAAATATAACATTAACCTGTCTTTCGGAGAGTTGGATGATATTGCTAATAAATGCCTTGAAGTAGCTAAAATTCGCTATAAATAATGAAAGACGCCATTCAATTCGGATCAAAACAAATTGATTTTCAGTTGGAATTTTCCAGCCGCAAATCACTTGGCATAACTGTGACACCCGATTTGGATGTAATAGTTAAAGCCCCGATTGACACGACTATCGAAAAGGTAAAGGAAAAGCTTCGAAAAAAAGCGCCATGGATAATCAGGCAACAAAGCTTTTTCCTGACATTTCATCCAAAAATGACAGATCGTAAATATGTTGGTGGTGAAACCCATCTTTACTTTGGCCGTCAATATCGTTTGAAAATTATATTCGATCCAGTAGAAAGTGTAAAACTTAAAGGCAAGTTCATTGAGGTTACAACCCTTGACAAAGCAAAAGTTGAAGAATTGGTTAGTAATTGGTATTTACATAATGCAAAAAAGAAGCTTCATACAATTGCAATTGAATTAATTGAAAAGTTCAAGAAATACAAAGTTGAACCTAGTTCAATTGTATTAAGAGAAATGCCCACCCGCTGGGGAAGTTGCACCGCCAAAGGAAAAATCATTCTGAATCCGGAGTTAATAAAAGCCCCCAAAGGCTGTATCGAATATGTGATCATTCACGAACTCTGCCATTTAATCCACCATGACCACACTCAAAAATTCATTGATTTACAAACCAAAGAAATGTCAAATTGGGAAAAATGGAAGATGAAATTGGAAAAATTACTAGCCTGATTTAATCAATTCTTCCTACGGATATTGATAGAACTCCCAAAAGCAAAAACCTCTTCACTGAATAATCACTGAAGAGGTTTTTTATAATAGGCTGGTTCTGAATTTTTTATGGTTTTGGCTTGAAAATGATATCAACCACATCAGCTTTGGCAAGAAACGATTTTACAAATTGCTGAACCTGAGGAATGGTCATTTTTTCAAGAATTGTCTCGTAGTTCTTTGGAGTAACAGGATCAATTGAATAAGTGTAATAAGTATTCAAAGCCTGCATCCAGTAGTTGTTATGCAATTTCGATTGTTCCCTGTTTTTAAGCAAGCTCTTTACTGCTTTGTCCAAATCTACCGCTGTTGGGCCATTGGCAGCAATCTTATCAATTTCGCGATAAAGTATTGATTTCAAATACTGGGCTTTGGCTGGATCGGTATCAAACATCAGGGTCAGGCTTTTCTCAGCCTTCGGGAATTTGTCTGAACTGGTTGAAACTCTTACTCCATAAGTTCCGCCTTCTTTTTCACGGATTTCTTCGATGTAGCGCAGGTTCAGAATATCGCGGAACACGCTGAGCAAAAGGTTTTGTTCAGGGTTATATTCCATTTTTGCATTGTAATTAACCGAAACAGTTGCTTTTTTTACTTCCAGCGGAATTTCGATTTCGCGGACTGTTTTGCCTTTTGGCCCTTCGACATTGCGGTCAATCCATGTTTCTTTTCTGTTCAAATCAGTCAGTGAACCAATGTATTTTTCGGCCATGGTTTTTGCAGTTGCTTCATCAATATTTCCAACAATGAAGAAGGTAAAATCGCTGGCATCAACAAAACGGTCTTTGTAAATGGCTTCAATCTGATCGATCGAAATTTCATCAAACATGGCTGGTGTCATCAGTTTGGTGCGTGGATTTTTGCATGTCATGATCAATTGAAGTGAATCGCTCATGATTTTCTGTGGGTTGTTGGCCATGTTAGCGATAAATGCTTTATAGCGACCCAGTAGGGCTTGGTATGCATCTTTGTCGAAACGTGGATTTTCAAATTGCAGATAAAGCAATTGCATCATTGTCTCAAAATCTTTGGGCGTACTCGATCCGTTGAAACTTTCATTCAGGTCAGACAATCCAATATTCATGCTTACTTTTTTGCCTGTCAGCGCTTTTTTCAAAGCCGTGGCATCGTAATCACCCACTCCGAATGCTCCTATAAACTGGTTAAGCATCATGGCTGAAGCCATTTTGTCGTCGTTTTCTTTCGAACTTCCACCCTTGCTCACTGCGATTAGCGAAACCTGGTCTTTTTCGTAGTCGGCCTGACGGAAAACTACTTTTGTATCGTTGCCAAGGGTCCATTCTACAGCATTAAACTCAGGAAGTGTTTTGGTGCTTTTTACTTTCGAACCTTTCAGTTCCTTGTTAATCAGATTGGAAGAAACTACTTGATCGATGTAAGGCTCAACCTGACTCTTGTCAATACTTTCCATCATTGCCAGCGCTTCTTCTTTCGAAAGGTGTTTTGCTTCAGGCTTATCGGGTCCCATCACCACAATAACGCGGTTTTCAGGAGTCATCCATTCTTTTGCTTTTGCTGAAATTTCTTCAACAGAAATGGTGGGCAGTACTTTCTGTACAAAATCCCAATCAAAATCTATCGATGTGAGTGGTTCTCCTTCAATGTAATAACCTTTAAAATCGCGGGCAAACTGATCGTTGCTGATTTTATCGCGCTGTTTGTAACGACTTTCATACGAAGTCAATAAGTTGGTTTTTGCACGATCAAGTTCTCCGGGAGTAAAGCCATGTTGGTAAATTCTTTCAGCTTCAGTATAAATTGACTTAAAAGCTACATCGTCCTGATCGGGTTTGGCTGTTGCTGATATCGACAGCATTTCGTAACCATCAACCAAGCCTGAGTAACCAATGCTACCCATTACAAACGGTGGAGTGCCTTTTTGAAGTAACTCATTGATACGGTCTCTGGTCATCATCCCAAAGAGCGATTGAATAGTTTGTTCGCGGAGGTAATCCAGATTTTTATCGGATTTAGTGGGAGCATTGTGTTTAATATAAAGGTTAACCTCATAGCTGTCGGCTTCCTTGTCGGTGGCCAAAACATAGAGTGGTTCTTTATGGTCCGGAACATCGTAGAATTCACGCTTCATTGGATTTGTAACGGGCGGTATCGACGATAGAAGCGCTTTTACTTTTTGCTCAACGGCATCAACATCTATATCACCAACAATGGCAATTGCTTGTAAATCGGTGCGATACCAATCGTGGTAGAAATTACGAAGTGTTTCGTGTTTAAAATTCTTGATGACGTTCAGATCACCGATCACATCACGGTTCATGTATTTCGAGCCATTCAGCAAAACTGGCAGAAACTGACCTTGCAACCTGAAATCTGCAGTACGGCGGGTTCTCCACTCTTCGGTAATGACACCGCGTTCAGCATCTATTTCCTCGTCGGTAAGTAGAAGATAGTGAGACCAGTCGTTCAAAACAAGCAAACAAGTGTCAACCAAACCTTCATGTTTTACCGGAACATCGCTCAGGTTGTAAACCGTCTCGCCATAACTGGTGTAGGCATTAATGTTTCGGCCAAAAGATACTCCGTGTTTTTCAAGCGTGCTGATAATCCCTTTTCCGGGGAAATGTTGTGTGCCATTGAAGGCCATGTGTTCCAGAAAATGGGCCAACCCGTTCTGGTCATCGTTTTCGAGTAATGCGCCCACATCCTGAATGATGTAAAAGCTTGCACGTTCTTTTGGTTCTTCGTTGTGACGAATGTAATAGGTAATTCCGTTTTCGAGCCGGCCAATTCTGGCTGCCGGATCAACAGGAACGGGTTTGTTTAAATCAACTTGGCTAAAACATATCCATGATACCTGCACTAGGGCAATGATCAGGATTAATCTGAGTTTGATCATACGTTTTTTTTTGGTTTGAAAATTTGTTCGACAAGATTCAATATGAAGCTTGTTTGATCATGAAAGGATAAGTACCCAATCAACAACTATAATTACAAATGTTCAATATTATTTTTCAGGCTGGCACACGGTTGAATTTTCCGGTGTATTTTCGTTCCAAAGTGTTTCGGGACGTTGAGGTGATTATTTTTGAACATTCCGCTTAAGTAAAGCAAAGCCACCCTTTTTTTCTACCAGAACAAGTTGTGGGTTCTGTTCGAGCATTGATTGCGAAGAAGTTATTTTTGTTACAAAATAAACATCGCGGCTAGTTTCGCCATTTAGAAGAAATTCCTGTTCATCTCCGGTTTTGGTGGCCCTTTTTAGCTTTCCGGAGTAAAAATAAGGTGCATAGCTTTTATAACCCAATGTCGAAACCCAGACTGGCTTATCTTTCATGGAAGAAATAAACTCAATGGCTGGCCCCTGCGAGTATTTTTCGATTTTTGGCAGAAGGATCAGCATGAAAAGAAAAACAAATGCTACAGTACTTCCATACAACATTGCCATTTGCCTGATTCCTTTAAGAAAAAAAAGTGAGATGACCAGAACCAGCATGAACCCTGCTCCGAAGAGATACTCGTAGCCATTCCATTGTACCGGATTTCCGATGCAGGCGATAGCAAAGTCATCTTTAATAAACCTTTTCAGTGTTTCAGCAGGAAGAGTGGCGATCAATTGTATGAATCCGGGACTGATGGCAAAAACGAATCCAATACCTGCAAGGAGCGCTTTGTTCCAAACGGTGATTCTGCTTTTATTCAGATAGATGTCGTAAACGGAAACAGCTGCGAAGTATGCCAATGGAAAGTAACACAGGGAACTATAATGAACGATTTTTGTCTTGATCAACGAGAAAATGATAAGTACAACCAGAAATAAAATGATCATTAGCTTGCGGAAGTTATTGTTTTCGGCGCTTTTAGCAAAGAAAGCCCGCAAGGCTATAATTGACGTTGGAAACATACCAACAAATAAAACCACCGGATGATAAAAAATACTTCCTCCGTGCCCGGCATCTTCGGTTTTCATCAGGTTTATCTGGTAAACAAAAAAATCGTAAACCAATTTCCAGTTGCCCGAAAGAATCTGATAGAGGTGATACGAACCCCCGGTGAGGGTCAAAACCAAAGTAAACATCAGTATATCAGACCATTTAAACCATTTGAATTTTCGTTCCACGGTCAGGTAAATCAACACAGTTGTGCCAAATAAAAGAATTGCTACCGGCCCTTTTGTAAGCACCGCCATGCCTAAAATGATTGCGGAAAGAAGTATGCTCTTAAAGCTTTTTTGGTTATTTTCCCTTTGGTTAATGTACTGGTATCCAAGATATATTGCCGAAAAGATAAATAGGTTAAACCACGGATCGATGATTCCTGATTTAAAATAAAGGAATGGCAGGATCGATGCACCGAAAGTTATTGCCCAAATTACTCCAAATTGATAATTCCTAAGTTTTTTCCCGAATTCGAAGAGCATGAGAAGGCTAATCATCCCACAAACTGCATTGGGAAACCGTGCAGCAAATTCATTGATTCCAAACATTTTCATACTTAATACCTGCATCCAGATAAACAAGGGCGGTTTTTCCCAAAACGGCATAAAATTGATTTGTACGGTGCTGTAGTTGCCGGTGACAATCATTTCGCGGGCTGATTCCGCAAAATTAATTTCATCCCAGTCGAAGAGATGGACAAGACCATTGAACGGAAGAAATGCAAGAAGCGAAAACAGGATGATAAAAATCCGGATACGATTTTCTATTGAAATTTTTTGAATCATACGGTTTTATTTCTGGGAAAGAACTTTGGTATAAATGTGATTCGCTTGTCGATCCAATGGTTTTTTATGCGCCGGCTCAAAAAGTAACAGAAAATGGTCAAAAACATGGCGATACATGAACCAGCAAGGACATCGACCGGAAAATGTGCGGAAAGATAAATCCGCGAAAAGCTTACCAGCAAAGCGCTGCAAAATAAAAGAAATTTTTCCAGATGGTTTTTTATCAGGATGGAAAGATAAAAGAAAATACTGAAAGAGGTTGCCGAATGGCCTGATGGGAAGGAATACATCAATGGAGGATCGTAACCTTCCACCATCCTAATTCTCTCAAAATATTGGTAATAAAGCGCTGGTCGGTCAATTTCAGGGAAAAAGTGTCTTTTCAGAAGTGTAATCAGGATCGCAAGCAAGACGGTTATTACCAGGAACGTAAGTGATTCACGAAAAGAAACCCATAGCAATAAGAATACCAGAATATACGGAGCAAAGCCACTTCCCAAATGGGTTACGATCAGGAAAAAATGATCAGCAAACCTGAAATTTAACCGGTTAATTTGAAGAAACAATCCATGGTTACCATAGATTGATAAAAAGACAATTTCTATTAAGCAAAATAAAACAAACGGGAAAATAAAATACCGGTTATCGTATATTAGCCTTCGTATGCCTGATGTTAATATTTTGATTTTCAAGTTCAATCTTTCGTGTAAATTGAACTTCAAAAGTAGTAAATTGAAAAGAAAAAATTTGGTATTTTGGATTAAACATTGTTAAAATTGAATTAAACGTTGTTGAATTTGTGTAATAGGATCGAAGGATAGACATTGAAAAAAGGGGAAATGAATAAAAGGAGAACCTTAATTTTGTAAGGGATTTATTACTTTCCCGATAAATAAAATGGCTTGAGTGTCTTTCTCGCGGATGGCAAATACGAATGGATGATCAACCCTAAAAGAATTATCTGGTCCGATGGAAGTTGTACCGATTGTGATTCCGGTCACGGCAGCGGCTTCGGTGCCACGCTCGTCAACTTTGATGTATGTTTTATGCATTACCTCTGAAATAACCAGTTTTTCAGCGTCAGAAATACCGCTCAGGTTGGCTTTCATATCATCGAAAGCATCTGTCATTCCCAAAGCTGAAAGTTCATCAACCATGCTATCGTCAAATTTGAATTCGAATTTTGGGAGATATAATTTCTTCTTTTGTTCGGTTAGTTTCGAGACCCAATCGTTCATATTTTCGGCGGTTAGCAATGAAATCACATCGCTGGTGTTTTTTCCTGAAACAGGTAAAAAGATCAGCATTGAATATTTGCCGCTTCCATAAGGCATTTCAAGCATTTGGAATGTTTGATGACTGTAATAATTGAAAGGATTTTCAATTGACATGGTCGGTGCCTGAACTACTGTTTTGTCTTCTTTGGTGAAATTCAGACTGGCAGTTTCTTTGGTATCAAAACTATATTTCCACTCACCATTAAAATAAATGGCATTCAGTAAATACATTACGTCTTGTGGGTTCACTTTTTCGATGATTTTGTCGATTTTTCCTTTGGTTTTGGTATTTACCCATCCATTCACTGTGTTCAGGGTTTCAGCGGTTTTGGTAAAGTCGAGCCCTGCAATTTCGGCCTGATAATAGTTCTGGTTGGTGGTGATGAAGTTATCTTTAACTGGAAATGAATTTTTATAGAAGATGGCATTTGAAATCGACAGTTCCACCTTTGGATCATGGCTTATAAGTGAGGCTACCAAGTCTTTGTAACTTTGATTAATATCGTCAGGAGTCAAACCTGATTTGTGAAGCATATTCTCCATCTGTGTTTTGGTATTGCCATTGGTTCCGTTATAAACCATTGCCAGCGCCAGTGAAACACTTAGTGGAGAAATCATTGTGTTTTTAGGTTCGGTGAGTGAACTGTTGACTTTTTTAAATAGCTCGAACCCAAACTGATTATCGGCAGCAATTATTTTGGCTGATTTTTCGGTGGTCGTCAGGTCGGTAACTATAGGATCTGGTTCAGCCTGATTACAAGCGAAAAGTACCAAAGTCAGGTAAAAAAGCGATATGATTCGTTTCATTGCAGTTGATATTAGATTTGTATTTAAGACGAAACAGCCTGCTGAATGGTTGCGTTGAACGTTGTTAAAAGAACCGAGGATAAAGGTAGGCAATAAAAAATGCATCAGACGCAACTAATCCGTTCATTGATCCATCTAATTGAGAACTGAACAAAATCAGATAATTTTAATCCGTGGTAAAGTAGGATTTAATCGTCCAGACTATAATATATTGGGTTAATTTTGGGTGATCAGATTAAACATGGGATTTGGAAGATTTTAAATCGATAATATCCGATTGTATTGCCGGGAACCGAAAGGCTCAGGCAAACCTTTATCGTCAGTTTGCCCCGAAAATGTTTGGGGTATGTTTGCGTTATGCCAAAGATGCAACGGAGGCTGAAGATAATCTTCAAGATGGATTTATCAAGGTTTTTACCAATTTGAAGTCATTCAGGCACGATGGTTCTTTCGAAGGTTGGATAAGACGTATCATGATCAATGTTTCGCTTGAAAAGTTAAGAAAACAGTATTTACTGTATCCTGTAGAAGATGTTTCGATTTATGATTCAGTCAACTTTTCGGATGATATTATTGCAAAAATTTCTGCTGATGACATTATAAAACTGATTCAGGAATTACCTCCGCGCTACCGTTTGGTTTTTAACCTTTATGTTGTGGACGGAATGTCTCATGAGGAAATCGCCCAGAAAATGTCGATAACCCAAGGGACCTCTAAGTCGAATCTGGCGCGAGCCAGAGAAATAATGAAAAAAAAAGTTCACGGGAACTTTGGTGAATTGAATGCCCAAAACAATTATACGGCATGAAAAAGGATAAGAATATAGATGAATTGTTCCGCGAAAAGCTCCTGAATTACGAGCAGGAACCACCGGTACATCTTCTGGAGAATGTATTGGCGGGTGCGGCTAAAGCACGTCGGAACCGAAAAATAGTTTTTTGGCGGGTTGCCGGTGTTGCGGCTGCCTTGCTTCTGGCTTTTGTTGCCGGATGGCAGGTTAATTATATGAACAGCGGAACCATGAAACTGCCGATTGTTGCAAGCCAAAATTCTTCTCCGGACATGAAAAAAGTAAATTCCGGTGCGCCTGAAAACAAAACTGTATCCGATAAAATTCAGGAAACACAGGTTGCAGCTAATAAACCATTTGGTAAAATTGAATCAGATAAAAATTCACAGACAGACATCCGGATTGACTTTCAGGAAAAGGCAACTTTGCCTGAAAAAGTTGAGAATACCCAGGCTGATGAATCCGCATTCCTACATCCACTTAAAGCTTTGAACCGATTGTTAAGCCATAACGATCAATTTGCCAATGAATTACATAAAATGGAAGTTGGCAAATCGAAAAGCGATCTTAAGGAACAGTCAATCGATCAGCAGATAATCGAGCAAAACAAGGAAAAATTACTGGTTCAAAATGAATTTCGAAAGAAAGCGCAATGGGCTGTTGGTGCACAGATTTCGCCTGATTACAGCGTGAACCGTAGCAGTCATTCATCGCAATATGCCAGTAACATGATCAATTACGCTTCCAATTCTCCGGTTGAACTTGGTGGTGGAATTTCAGTTGAATATAAGTCCAAAAAACGATGGAGTCTGCAAAGTGGTATCTATTATTCAGGGTTGGCTCAAACTTCCGGAAATACTTCCCACACAAATTCAGACTTAATGTATTCAGGCCCAAGTTCTGCTACTTCTAATACACTTGTAAATATTGTAGCCAATAGAATGTCGATGAACAGCAACGCCGGAGTGATCGAATTCAACAGTATCCCTTCAGGAATTGTGCTGAATACCAATCTTGAAGACAAAACCATGGCATCGGCAATCGTCGCTTCGAACGCGCAGTTTACCCAGAATTTTGAATACCTTGAAATCCCGTTGTATTTGCGTTATACCATTATTGATTCGAGATTTGATGTGGAATTGTTGGGCGGGTTGAGTTCAAATGTATTGGTCGGAAATGGTGCTTATGTTGATGGAAGTTCGGGAAAAACGCTGGTTGGTACCACCAAAGACATGCAATTGCTGAATTATAGCGGAACATTCGGGCTCGGTTTGAAATACGGATTATCAAGACATATTTTTCTGAATGTTGAACCTCGTGTTAAATATTACCTCAATTCGCTGAACAACAATGCTGAAGTGAGCTATAAGCCATACACCATTGGTGTTTTTTCCGGAATAAGTTACCAGTTTTAAAATCAAGGCAGAAGTCGGAAGTCGGAAGTCGGAAGTCAGAAGTCAGAAGTCAGAAGTCAAATGGCAGAAGGCAGAAGCGTGAACCTTTCAGTTTACGAATAATCTAATAGCAGCCCTGAAATTTGGAATTTATTTCTTCCTGCGCAACCATTTCTATTGTCGGTTCATCTTTAAAACAGTACAAAAAACTGAATACGAAAGTCATTCGGCGAAAAAAATCTTTAACCAAAAATCATTTGAATTACATGAAAAAAATTCTATTCATGATTCTTGCCGGCTTGTTCCTGTTTCCGGCTTTTGCCCAACAAAGCAAAAAAGACATGGTTTACCTGAAATCAGGAGGTGTTATTAAAGGCCAGATAATAACCAATGATGTTGAAATAGTAAAAATCAATTCGGCTGGCAATGAATGGGTTTTTAACAAGACCGATGTTGACAGTGTTTCACGGTTTAAGAGAACCCGAAATGAATTAGGACTCACCAAAAATTATTTTTTCGATACTTCTATGGGCGTTTTGGTAGGTAGCTCCGGAAATAATCATTCGGCACCATTTTCATTTATGACATCAGTCAATTTCAGGGTAAAAGGGAATTTGTATGCAGGTGCAGGTCTTGGCACTGAGTTCCTTGATGAAAGCTACATGCCCGCTTTTGCCCAGATTCAATACAAATTCAGGGATACAAAATTTACCCCTTTCGTCAATTTACAAGTTGGTTACCAGGTTCCGCTTGAAGACGCAAATCGAAGTCAGGCAACTATATACTATGATTATTCGTCCTCGTATATGCCTTATCCGCAAAACAGTGGAAAACTCAATGCTGATGGTGGTTTCATGATTAATCCATCCATTGGTTTTCAACGATTTACATCCGATAACTTTGGCTGGTTCTTTTCGTTTGGTTACCGCTACCATCAATTGAATTATACCGGAGATAATGACTATAAACTGGAAACAAACTATTCTCGTCTTTCATTAAAAATCGGATTTATCTTTAACTAAAGCTGCCATGAACCAAATGATAAAAATAATTCCCGGTCTGATGTTGATATTGTTATTTGCATCAGCATGTACCGACAAAGTTTTCGAAACTTTTAAAGCCAATGCACCCATTTATCTGAGTTACGAACAATTGCGTTCGGCAGTAAAAATGACATCTGCCCGTGAATTGAACAATCCGGGGAAAATTTATTTCAAGGATCAGTATATTTTCATCAACGAAAAGATGCAGGGAGTGCATGTATTTGATGTAAGTGACCCAACAAATCCGCAGAACAAAGGGTTTATCGAAATCCCCGGAAACGTTGACATCGCGATTAAGGACAATATTTTATATGCCGATAGTTACATCGACCTTGTCTCGATTGATGTTTCCAGCTTTTCGAAAATAGCTGAAGTTGGTCGTGTCCAGAAAGTTTTTCCATATACTTTGCCAACTTATGATGCGAAATTTCCACTTGCCAAACTTGATGAAGGAAGAGGTGTGGTAACCGGATGGGAAGTGAAAAGTGTACGTCAAGAATTGGAACAACGCTATTATCCAACGTATTACCGGTACGAAAGTAATTCGATGGATAAAGCCTATTCCTCAGCAGGTGGCATTGGCGGATCAGCCGGAACTACATACGGCGTGGGTGGCAGCATGGCGCGTTTCAGCCTGTACAAGGATTACTTATACATCGTTAGTCAATACAATCTGTTAACCTTTAAATTAAATTCAAATTCGGAGGTAACATTATTGAATACAGGCTATTTGAGCTGGAATGTGGAAACCATTTTTATTACTGATGACAATATGTTTCTGGGAACGCAAAGCGGGATGATTGTTCAATCGCTTGCAGTTCCCGAAAGACCTTCGCAGATTGGTTCTTTTTCTCACATGACATCATGTGATCCGGTAATGATAAAAGGCGATCTGGCTTACGTAACCCTAAAAGGCGGCACAACCTGTCGTGGTGGTACTCTTAATCAACTTGATGTGGTTCGTATGACCGATGGTTATTCTAAATACACCTTACTCAAGTCTTATCCGATGTTTGGCCCTCAGGGTTTGGGTGTTGATGGTGACTTGCTGTTTGTCTGCGATGGATCAGCAGGTTTGAAAATTTACGATAGAACTGATCCGTTAACAATTACCGATCATGTAGTGGCAACTTTCCCATCAATCAATGCTTACGATGTTATTCCAAGGAACAACTATCTGTTTTTGATTGGCGATACAGGATTTCTATTATACGATTATTCAAATATTCTGAACATTAAACAAATTGGCTTTATTCCTGTTGTTAAGAAAGCCTAAAGCAAGTCCGCAAAACATGGACAATTGAACTCTGTGGTATCCTCTCATAAAAAAACCGGACGAAAAAATCGCCCGGTTTTTTATTGCATCTATCACACTTCTCGTTTCATAAAATTGTTAAATAATGCTAAGTAATTTAAAAAATCACTTATGTTGTTCTGGAATTGATGTCTTGAAATTAAACTTTAATCAGGTATATGCCATATAATGAGGTTGATGTATGAAAAATAAAATGACGAATTTTAATATTTATGTTGATTTAATTTTTATTTGGAAAATATTTATTCAATATCTTCGTTTCAATGGCATTATAGTCTGTGAAACAATTAGACTTTGAAGTACTGTGGTATCCTCTGAAAAAAAACCGGGCGATCTTTTCGTCCGGTTTTTTGTTGTCAAGAAAAAGCAAGCTTTGTTGACTGAGGAAATTAAAACCGCTACTTTTGCAAATTGTTTAATTTCGAAAATGAATTTATGAAATTTTATATATTACCCCGGTTCTCCAGATTGATAAAGGCTCTTCCAATTGTTTTGCTTTTCCCTTTAACTGCCTGTTCCAGCACAAATCGTCAGGTTCCTGATTCTGTCGGAACCCACATGGTTACACCAGTTGAACTGCCTAAAAAACTTGATTTCGCTGGCGAAGAAGTGCCTCTGGAATTTTACGATGTGCGCGAAAACCTCGATCGCGAGCTGTTGTCAACCGTTTATTTTCACTCGCAGACTATCAGGTACATCAAAAATAGGCCACGCTATTTCTCTGTTATTGAGCCAATTCTGAAATCAAACGGAATTCCGGAAGATTTCAAGTATTTGTGTGTTGCCGAGAGTGGTTTCGATCCGAAGGCTATTTCTCCAGCCAAAGCTGTTGGATTATGGCAGCTACTCGAATCAACGGCCAAAGAAAGTGGATTGGAAATAAATGCTGAAGTTGATGAGCGTTATCATATCGAGAAATCGACTGAAGTGGCTTGCCGTATGTTTAAATCGGCTTACCAGAAATACGGAAGCTGGGCGCTGGTTGCGGCTTCATACAATGGTGGAAGAGCTGGACTCGACCAAAAAATTGCCTCGCAGAAGGTCAAGAGTTATTACGATCTGCTTTTCGTAGAGGAGACTACCCGTTACGTTTTCCGTATTCTGGCCTTGAAATTAGTGATGGAAGATCCTGAAAAATATGGCTTTAGGGTTGAAAAGGAGGATCTTTACCCGATCATTGAAACAAAAAACGTAGAGATAAAAAGCTCGATTGCCGATTTGGCAAGCTTTGCAATCGAAAAAGGGATCACTTATAAAACTTTGAAAATGTTCAATCCATGGTTGAGGGAAACCTTCCTGAAAAATCCAACCAGAAAAACCTATACATTGAAAATTCCGGAGAAAGGTTTCCGGACAAAAACGAATTAAGAGACAGATGCAAATAGCTGAAAATATTCATACTCCGGAAGGTTTGACAGAAGAAGAAGGAATGATTGTGGTTCATGGAGCACGGGTTCACAATTTGCAAAATATCAATGTCGAAATTCCGCGAAACAAACTGACCGTGATTACCGGATTGAGCGGTAGTGGTAAGTCGTCGCTGGCTTTCGATACCATTTATGCTGAAGGACAACGCCGCTATATCGAAACATTTTCGGCTTATGCACGGTCCTTCCTGGGAAGCATGGAACGCCCCGATGTCGATTTAATCACCGGATTGAGTCCCGTAATTGCCATCGAACAAAAAACCACCAATAAAAATCCACGCTCAACGGTAGGCACGGTAACCGAGATTTATGATTTCCTGCGACTGTTGTATGCCCGTGCCGGAGAAGCTTTTTCGTACAATACCGGCGAAAAGATGGTGAAATACACCGACGATCAGATTTTAAACCTGATCAAAACTTCGTTCTCCGGAAAACGAATACTGATTCTGGCTCCGGTAGTGAAAGGCCGTAAAGGTCATTACCGTGAATTGTTTGAGCAGATATTAAAAAAAGGGTTCCTGAATGCCCGGATTGACGGTGTAGTCACAGAACTGAAAGCTGCCATGCGGATCGACCGTTACAAAAACCACTTCATCGAAATAGTGATCGATCGCCTGCTGGTTGACGAGGCCAGCGATAAACGTCTTCGCGATTCCTTGCAAATTGCGATGAAAAATGGTCATGGTATTTGTATGATTCTTGATCACGACAGTCAAGAAGCAAAATACTACAGCAGGCAGTTGATGTGCCCTACCACAGGCATTTCCTACAACGAACCTGCGCCGCATAACTTTTCGTTCAACTCGCCTCAGGGAGCTTGTCCCAAATGCAACGGACTCGGTGTGATCAGTGAAATTGATCTCGAAAAAATTGTTCCTGATAATACGAAAAGCATTCAGAACGGTGCGATTGCTCCGCTTGGGGCGCATAAAAACACACTTGTTTTCTGGCAGATTGAAGCTTTGGGCGAAATGTTTGGTTTTAACCTGAAAACACCTGTCAAAGATATTCCTGAAGACGGACTCAATGCCATCCTTTTCGGTACAAATGAGCGGATACAACTGAAGAATTCGCCCCTTGGAGTCTCCATGAATTACATGATGACTTATGAGGGAGTGATCAAATACATTGATTTGCAGAAAGATGACAATCCATCGCAAAAAGCTCAGAAATGGGCCAGCCAGTTTGTACGCGAAACTCCCTGCCCCGAATGTGGTGGAAACCGGCTTAAAAAGGAGTCGCTGTACTTCCGCATTGATGGAAAGAATATTTCGGAACTGGCGAAACTCGATATTTCGGAACTTAGCCTGTGGCTTGATCATCTGGAAGACCGGTTGAGTGATCGACAGCAAAAAATAGCCACCGAAGTGGTCAAGGAAATCCGCGACCGGGTTAAGTTTCTTTTGGATGTCGGCTTGAAATACCTGTCGCTTGACCGAACTTCACGTACTTTATCGGGCGGCGAAACTCAGCGCATTCGTCTGGCGACTCAAATTGGTTCACAGTTGGTGAATGTTCTCTATATTCTCGATGAACCGAGCATTGGGCTTCATCACCGCGACAACCTACGGCTGATCAATTCGCTGGAACAATTGCGTGATACAGGAAATTCGGTGATCGTGGTGGAGCATGACAAAGATATGATGATGAATGCCGATTACCTGATCGACATGGGGCCTTTTGCCGGGCGGCATGGCGGCCATGTGGTTGCTGCAGGAACTCCGCAACAGGTGCTGAAAGCAGGTACATTAACCTCAAAATATCTTTCAGGCGAAGCGCAAATCAAAGTTCCGGAGAAACGTAGGAAAGGGAATGGCAAAATACTTTCGCTGAAAGGTTGCACCGGCAATAACCTGAAAAATGTATCGGTCGATTTTCCGCTCGGAAAGTTGATTTGTATCACAGGCGTTTCCGGAAGTGGCAAGTCCAGTTTGATCAACTCCACACTACAACCAATTTTGAGTCAGCATTTTTACAGTTCTTTGAAAGATCCACTTCCATATTCTGAAATAATCGGTTTAGATCAAATTGATAAAGTGGTGCAGGTCGATCAATCTCCGCTTGGGCGCACACCACGCAGCAATCCGGTTACATACACAGGTGTGTTTTCCGATATTCGGAACTTGTTTGCCCAATTGCCCGAAGCCAAAATCAGGGCGTATGGACCGGGACGCTTTTCATTCAACGTGAAAGGCGGACGATGTGAAGATTGTCAGGGTGGCGGATTGAAGCAAATTGAAATGAATTTCCTGCCCGATGTATATGTGCATTGCGATACCTGCAATGGTCGCCGCTATAACCGTGAAACGTTGGAAGTTCGGTACAAAGGCAAATCAATCAGCGATGTGCTTGATATGACCATCAATCAGGGAGTTGAGTTCTTTGAGCACATTCCTTCAATCTCCCATAAGCTGAAAACCATTCAGGATGTAGGATTGGGTTATATCACTTTGGGTCAATCGTCCACAACACTTTCTGGAGGTGAATCGCAGCGGGTGAAACTGGCCACCGAACTTGCCAAAAAGGATACCGGACAAACCATGTATATTCTCGATGAACCAACTACCGGACTTCATTTTGAGGATATCCGCGTTTTGCTCGAAGTGCTGAACAAACTGGTTGACAGAGGCAATACGGTGGTTGTGATCGAACACAACATGGATGTTATTAAAGTGGCCGATCATGTGATTGATATTGGCCCTGAAGGTGGAAAAGAGGGCGGGAGAGTGGTCTGTTTCGGCACTCCTGAAAAAGTTATTCTGAATGAGGAATCATTTACCGCTCAGTATTTGAAACAAGAATTGGGAATGGCTTAAAAGGTGTTGCTTATTTTACGTGTCTTGGGTTTTCATAAGTAAATTTAAATGCCTTAATGTGATGGAAAAGCAAAATGCGATTAAACTATTTGAAACAAAGCAAATTCGTTCATCATGGGATGCGGATGAAGAAAAATGGTATTTTTCAATCATTGACGTAATTGAAGTCCTTACAGAAACTGATCGTCCTCGCAAGTATTGGAGTGATTTGAAGGCTAAGCTAAAGAAGGAAGGAAGTGAACTGTCCGAAAAAATCGGACAGTTGAAAATGGCTGCCGAAGATGAAAAAATGCGTTTGACTGATGTCGCCGATACCGAACAACTCTTCCGGTTAATCCAGTCCGTCCCGTCTCCAAAAGCTGAGCCTTTTAAGTTGTGGCTAGCGAAAGTAGCTAGCGAAAGGATTGAGGAGATTGAAGATCCGGAAATTGGGTTTGAGCGATTAATGGAAACTTATCTGAAAAAGGGATACTCCAAAGAATGGGTAAACCAGCGGTTGAAAAGTATCGAAGTTCGCAAAGACCTTACTGATGAATGGGATAATCGTGGCGTTAAGAAGGGGCAAGAATATGCAATACTAACCGATGAAATAACCAAAGCTTGGGCGGGTCTTACCACAAAACAATACAAAAACCTGAAGGATCTGAAAAAGGAAAATTTGCGTGACCACATGACCAATCCTGAGTTGGTGCTAAATATGCTTGCAGAAGCAACCACCACCGAAATTTCAAAAAAGAAAAAACCTAAAACTTTTGTAGAAAGTAAACGGATCGAAAAGCAAGGGGGGACAATTGCTGGCAATACCCGCAGGGAAATTGAAGAAAAAATAGATGATAAAATTGTAACAGCCAAGAATGCCAAAATGCTTGAAGTCAACAAAAACAAGGAGTTAGACTAATTGGAACTATGAAAACTATCGACATTTATTGCGTCAATACAAATACCAAAAGAACCTATCCATTGGGTATAACCCTGATGGAAATTAAAGATGATTTTCAGGTACAGCTGGAAAATCCGATTATCGGTGCCCTTGTAAATAACAAGGTGAAAGAACTTTCGTTTGTGTTCGTAAAAACCAAAAAGGTGGAATTCATCGATTATTCGCATCCCGATGGAATGAGGTTGTATGTCCGTTCGTTGTTTTTTATATTGTATGTGGCTGTTCGTGAGGTTTTTCCACAGGTGAAACTGAAAATGATGCATGGAATATCGCGTGGTTATTATTGCGAACTCGCTGGTTTGGATCGGCCAATAACCGATTCGGATATTTTTTCGATCAAAAGCCAGATGAAGCAATTGGTTGAAAAAGATGTTCCTTTTAAAAAGGCCGGAATACCAACCGAGGAAGCGGTTGAAATTTGTCGTCAGCAGAATTTACTTTATAAGGCGCTGCTTTTTGAACAGCAGGGCGCTTTGTTCTCGTACTTGTATTTTATTGGCGACAATGCCAATTATTTCTATGGATATATGCTGCCATCAACGGGTTATCTGCAAGTTTTCGATCTGGTGGCCTATTACGAAGGGATGCTGTTAAGAATTCCTGATCCGGTTAAATTTTCTGATGTTAGCGCTGTTATAAAACTCGACAAACTTTTCGGGGTTTTTCAGGAACACAAAGATTGGGCAGAAATCTTGAATGTGGCTAACCTTGCAAGTTTAAACGAAGCTACCACGAAAGGCGAAAGTGGCGACATCATTAAAATATCGGAAGCTTTGCATGAGAAGAAAGTGGCCGAAATCGCAAATCTGATCAATGAACGCCGAAACAAGGTAAAAGTAGTGCTGATTGCTGGTCCTTCAGCTTCAGGAAAAACAACTTTTAGCAAACGATTGATGGTTCAATTGGCGGTGAATGGGCTGAAACCTATTATGATTTCGCTGGATGATTATTTTGTTGACAGGGAAAAGACACCGTTGGATAGTAACGGCGAATACGATTTCGAATCTATTGAAGCCATTGATGTTGAGTTCTTTAATCAACAATTACTCCAGCTTCTTAATGGCGAAACCATTGAACTGCCAAGATTCAATTTCACGCTCGGTCATCGGGCTCCTTCTGGAAAATTGTTGCAATTGAAGCCGGGAAGCATATTAATTGTTGAAGGTATTCACGGAATGAACCCAGACCTGATCCCACATATCAAATCTGAAAATACATTTAAAATCTTTTTGTCAGCATTGACTCAGATGTCGATCGACGATCAAAACCATATTTCTACTACCGATAATCGCCTGATTCGTAGAATGATCCGCGATAGTAAGTATCGAAACTATTCGGCTCAGGACACCATTCGTCGTTGGCCCAGTGTTCGTGCCGGCGAAGACAAAAATATTTTTCCTTATCAGGAAAATGCCGACATCATGTTTAATTCGGCAATGATTTATGAATTGGCTGTACTTAAGAAATATGCTGAACCACTTCTGAAAGCAGTTCCTGAAAATCAGGCTGAATTCTGCGAAAGTATTCGTTTGCTTAAATTTTTGTCCTACTTCAAACCCATCGACGATGTCGAGATTCCGCCAACTTCGGTAATTCGTGAATTTTTAGGTGGCAGTAGCTTTAACTACTGACTTCTGAATATCTGAGAAAAGCTATTAACAAGTGGAATAACCCACACTGGAAATTCACCGGGATTAATCTTTAAAACTGCTTATCCGATAAAGTAGTTAGAACCATCAAAAATATCTACTCAGGGTATCCTACAGTTTGTGCAAACAGCACTCGCTGCGAAGGTTTTAGTTTGAATTCTTTAACCGTATTTTCCTTGTCGCAGTTATGAAACCAGGCTGCCAGCCCAAAAGAAGCAGCATACAGATAAATATTCTGGGCGATGAAGCCGGTATCAGTAAAGTAATATGACTTTTGAATTTCCGGATCTCCTATTTCGCGGTCTGGTTGTGTCGGCCCAAGGTCATACCGACTGAGGTCAACGACGTAAAAAATATTCACTGGTGCCGTTGCTGAACTCCTGCGGCCAGACCTGGCACGGAAGTCTCCTTCAGCCACAGGTACAAGTTGATGGCCAACAGCCTCATAAAGGTAAACGCCTCCCGATAAAGCGATATAAAGATCGATTTCCTGAGAATTGCTTGCCGAAGGAGCTGTTCTTCCTTTTTTGCCAAATGATCCTGAATCGCGGTTTACACCGAAGCCTGCCCATAGCAGGTTGGATAAAACTTGCATCGGGAGTTCCTTGGAACTGATTGTTCGGGTTGTTTTTCTTTCGAGCAAAGAAGCAAGAACGGATTTACCTCCATCTTTTTCAGGTGGTGGAAGAATTATAATCTGAAGTTCCGATGGGTCTGGCATATCCAGTGAATAGCCCGATGCCGAAGTTGCCAGGAAAGCAAGGGACGGGACAGCCTTTACAAAATTTCTGCGGTTCATTTTGTCGTTATTTTTTAATTATATCATACGCATAAAGCTTGTCAGCATGGCGAATTAGGAGCATTCCACCGCAAACAACCGGATGTGCCCAGTACATTCCTTCACCTCCCTTTGGCACTTTAAACTCACCTGAAAGTTCATATTTATCGGGTGTAGCTCTTACCAGCTTCATAGTGCCACGTTCGTCCAACAAATAAAGCATACCGTCGGCATAAGTAATTGATCCTTTTCCATCAGTTTTCCATATCTGTTTTCCGGTTAGAAAATCGAGGCAGAACCAACCCTTTGAATTGCTTCCGGCACCATACAAATAACCGTCATGAAGAATGACACCACCATGATGGTTGTCCATCAGTGCCGATTGCCATATAGTTTCAGGAATAATCTCTTTTCCTGAAACTTTGAGTTTAATCAGCATGCTCCCTTTACCATAACCAGTCGAAATAAATACATTGTCATTGTAAACGATAGCATCCGTATTGTTGAGTTCCCGTTGATTTATAACATCAACTTTCCAGAGTAGCTTGCCTGTCCGGATATCCACACTGTAAAAGCAGTTTGAGCTTGATCCAATGATTTGACGATAACCCCCAAACTCATCAATCACCATTGAATTGTATCCTGGTGTTCCAGTAATTTCCTTATTCGCCCAGATCAACTTTCCATCGCGTTTATTCAAACATACCTGGAATCCTTTTTTTCCGAAAGGACGGACAAATAGATTTTCACCATCGATTAGGACAGATTCAGAATATCCATATTCAGGGGCTTCAACCTCGAAATCCTGAACCAATTCCCTGTGCCAGATCTCATCTCCTGTTTTCGCATCAAACGCGGTAAGTCTTCCCATTTCTCCAAGATGATAAATTACACCATTATCATAGGTGGGTGTACTTCTGGACCCAGTATAAGAAACTGCATGTGACATAGTTGTTATCCATGTTTTGCCGTTAGGTTTTTTCCATACTGGCTTTCCGTCAAGATCAAAACAGAAGATATAAGTTTGTGCATCATTCATACCTGCTGTATATATCAGCCCACCTCCGATCGAGACGGAACTGTACCCAATACCAAGACCCGGAACTGTCCATTTTAATTTTGGGCCATCAACAGGCCATTCTTTAATCAGACCGGTATCAGCTGATTTATTGGTCCGGTCGGGTCCATGGAAACCGGGCCATTCCGATGATTTCTGCGCTACTGCATTAATGTTTAAAAGGCAGATAAATAAGCAGAAAGTAATGAATGAATTACCTGTTCTTTTTTTTATGCTGTTTGATGGTATATAAGTTTGATAATCAGAATAAGTACCTAATTTAAAGTTGGTGGTCATGGGTTGAATTTTTTTGTAGTTGTATTTTGAAATTTCAATCAAAAATAATAAACAAGACCATATAAACAGTGCGGAATCAAAACAAATTATTCCGAAACAGGCTTGAAAAAATTTCCTTTGTGAAACGGTGCTACCTGATTCATTGTGTCGTCTGCTTTTCTGAAAAAAGCTTCTTTCCAACAGGATCAATAAAGAAGGATTATTCATGATTGATTTTGTCTATTTCGAATAGAAAATATCAATGAAAAAAAACGAAATCTTATTTGGAATAAATACAAATAGGTGCTATGTTTGTATTTAAGATTAAAGAGTCTTAAATCTTAAATAGATACAATCATGGCCTTTGAATTAAAAAAATTACCCTACGCATTCGATGCACTTGAACCTTACATTGATGCACTTACAATGGAAATACACCACGATAAGCATCATGCGGCATATACCAATAATTTAAATGCCGCTATTCAGGGTTCGTCTCTTGAAGGAAAATCAATAGAAGAAATTTTGACAAATATATCGTCAAAGTCTATTGCTGTGCGCAACAACGGTGGTGGTTTCTACAACCACAATTTATTTTGGGAGGTGATGGCTCCCGGAGGTGACAAACAACCTGATGGAGATTTGTTAAAAGCCATCAATAACTCGTTTGGATCGTATCAAAATTTTAAAGAAGCTTTTACAAAAGCAGCTCTCACCCGGTTTGGGTCTGGGTGGGCATGGCTGGTAAAGCAGGGTGAAGGTTTGGTAATTTCGTCCACTCCAAATCAGGATAACCCGTTAATGGATTTAGCCGAAGTAAAAGGAACGCCGATACTCGGAGTGGATGTGTGGGAACACGCCTATTACCTGAAGTATCAAAACCGACGCCCCGATTATGTGGATGCTTTTTTCAACGTGGTGAATTGGAATGAAATTGCCCGACGGTTTAAAGGTTAGTTGATTTTTGGTTTTTTTCCGTCCGGGACAGAGGTTCCGGGCGGTTTTGTTTCTCTAAGTCTGAGCTAAAAATTTAATACTATTCGATATGAAATTACTTTATGTTTTATTCGCCGCTATTTTTTGTTTTTCTTTTTATTCTGGTACAAAAAAGTCAAATAATTATAGTAATGGATTTTATATCTATGTCGAAGATATTTCTAACAGAACTAATCACAAGTATATTGTTGAGTCAAAAGATTCTGTAAATAGCATTTTCAACTCTTTTTTCAAATCGGAACTTGAGCTTGGTGATGTTAAAAACCCTATTTCTATTTACAACGGTGATCTTAATTTTTATATTGCCAGGGTTAATGTTATAGTAAAGCCAAACGGTGATAAGAGCTTCAAACATTTGAAATACCCAATTGCAAAGAGGGATAAACGTTCGGGTGTAAGACCTGTTTCTTTTTAACTGAGGCTTAAAAAGTATTGGCACTGTTTTGCCTTCAATGTTGTGAGTAAAAAAACAACTCATAAGACGTCTGTCATTTGCTTCGCCTGTTTCAGTTCTTTTTTCCTTCCTTATTCAGAATTATTATAAATTACTCCTGAAGCTTAGATTTACCAAACCATTTGATACTCGTTTCTGTTATCTTAACCGAAAGCAAAAAATCATTGTTTAACCAAAAAGATAACGAACATGAGTTTTACATTACCCGCATTACCATTCGCAATTGATGCCCTTGAACCTTTTATCAGTGCCCGTACACTGGAGTTTCATCATGGCAAACACCATCAGGCTTACGTGACCAATGTCAATAACCTGATTGCCGGAACTGAATTCGAAAATGCTGATTTGACAACCATTATTAAAAAAGCTGATGGCGGTATTTTTAACAATGCTGCCCAGGTTTTTAACCACACTTTTTACTTCGAGCAATTCTCGGCAAAACCGGCAACCAAACCTTCAGGTAAGCTGAAAGCTGACATCGATAGTGCATTTGGCTCTCTTGATGCCTTTAAGGAAGCCTTTAACAAAGCCGCTGTCACTCAATTCGGATCGGGTTGGGCATGGTTGGTGAAAGATGCTGCCGGTAAACTTAGCATTGTTCAAACCAGCAATGCCGGATGTCCGGTGCGCGATGGTCTTACCCCGCTTTTAACCTGCGATGTTTGGGAACATGCCTATTATCTTGACAAGCAAAATCTCCGTCCGGCTTACGTGGCCGATTTCTGGAAAGTAATGGACTGGAAAGTTGTTGAGGGACGGTTTTGATTAACGATTAACAATTGATGATCAACGATCAACGAAGTGAAAAATCACAAATCGTTGATCGTTAATCTTTAATCGTTAATTTTAGGGTTTCATTTGTTTCTTGAAATTTTAAAATCGATAAAAATGAGCGTAGAAAAAGTATTAGCCGTGATGTCTGCTTCAGACAAACCATTAACCGCCAGTAAAATTGCAGAATTGGCAGGATTGGATAAAAAAGTGGTTGAAAAAGCCATGAATGAATTGAAAAAAGAAGACAAAATTGTTTCTCCGGTTCGTTGTGCAGGGGAAATAAAAAAATAGTTTTTTAGGGGATATGATTCGGAAAAGGCCGCTGGTTCAATTGAACAGTGGCCTTTCTGTTTATAATTTCTTTTGGTACAACCTGCAAACTAAAATCATTACCTTCGTCTGAATAACCAACTAATAAAAATTGTGATGAAGGCACTTCGAATACTGACAATCATTTTAGTAAGCTTACTTCCTTTGTGGTCCAATGCTCAGCACATAACCGTTAGCGGCAACAAATTTCTGGTTGACGGGAAGGAAATATTTATGAATGGAGCCAATACTCCATGGAACAACTGGAACGACTTTGGTGGAAATTATAAAAGCTCCTGGTGGGATGCCGAATTCCAGAGAATCAAGAATACAGGAGGCAATTCTACCCGAATCTGGATCACTTGTAGTGGCGAAGTTGGGGTGACTATTTCTACGGATGGAACCGTAACCGGCGCTACCACTGCTTTTTGGTCGAACGTTGATGATATGTTTCAGCTTGCCAAAAAGAATAAAATATACATCAAAGCCACTTTGATTTCTTTTGACCATTTCAAAAACAGCAATGGCACTTACCCGCGCTGGCGGAACATGATTCTAAATAACGATAAAGTGACCTCATTTGTAGATAATTATGCCATTCCATTTGTCAAAAGGTACAACGACAATCCGTATTTGTGGGCGGTTGATATTTGTAATGAAATTGAATGGGTGAATCAGGATGCGGCCGATGGTAACATTGCATGGAACCGGCTTCAGTATTTTGTGGCCAGGGTTGCTTCGGCCATTCACGAAAACAGTCAGGTGCTGGTTACTCTGGGAAGTGCGGCAGTAAAATGGAACAGTGATAAGTTTGAAGGGAATTACTGGAGTGATACCAATCTGAAAGCCCAGTATAACAAGGAAAATGCGAGGCTTGATTTTTATTCGCCGCATTTCTATGGCTGGGTGGTGAAATGGTTCGGAAATTTCGCGGTAGACAAAACTCCCGCTTATTACGGACTCAACGATCGGCCATGTGTGATTGGCGAAAATCCGGCAAAAGGGGTTTTCGATGATGGTGCAACTCCAACCTTGGTCGTTTCGGCAGCTCAAATGTTTCTGGCCGCATACAAAAATGGATGGAAAGGCCTGATGCCATGGACTTCGAACGGAGTAGATATGAATGGAAATTTGAATGATTTCGGAGTTGGATTGCTTGCTTTCCAAACGGCACATCCTGAATTGGTTGACCCAACATCAACAACCGGAATAACTCCGGAATTGAAAAAGAATAAAGGCAGTTCATTTCTTGAAAAAGTATATCCCAATCCTTCAGGTTCAGAAATATTTAAGATCATATTGTCAGATTATCAGGGTGTTACTCTTCGGATTGTCGATAACAAAGGAGAGCTGATCTTCAATAAAAAAGCCGGAAGTACCGAAACCACCTTCTCTTCAAATGGATTTCCGAAAGGAACTTATATTCTTTCGGCCATTAAAGATGGTTTGGTTGAAAGCCGTAAATTAGTTTTAAACTAAGGATGATATATTTATGCTTTATTCGTTTACTTTATTGAATATTTCAAGCCCTATTTTATTGTAGATGAATGAGTATGACAAGGAAACACACTATGAGAAAATACAAAATTTTAAAAATGAAAAACTACATTCTACTATTTGCCGTTGTGCTTTTATCTTCCTGCTCTTCAGTTAAAAAGAATTCAGGAGAAGAGGCGATTCTCTACAAAAACATTGAAAAGCACATCGCTGAATTGTCGTCCGACCGCTATTTGGGACGTATGCCGATGTCGTCAGCCGAGGGAATAACTGTTGATTACATTGCTGGCCAAATGAAGGAAATTGGACTGGAACCTGCCAATAATGGTAGCTATTTTCAGGAAGTGCCTTTGCTGGCTGTAAACTCTAAAATATCTAACACGCTGGATTTCGATACCCCAAAAGGTACATTGAAATTTCAAAAAATGACTGATTATGTGACTTTTTCGAGAAGGATGGAAGTGGAGCAGTCACTCGACAAGTCGGAACTTGTTTTTGCAGGATTTGGCATTACAGTTCCTGAATATGGGCGCGATGATTTTCAGGGTATGGACCTGAAAGGCAAAACAATTTTGGTATTTGTAAACGATCCGGGTTACGGAACATCTGAACCTTATTTCAAGGGCAATACCATGACTTATTATGGTCGCTGGACTTACAAATTTGAAGAGGCTGCACGTCGCGGAGCCAAAGGTTGTTTGATTATTCATGAAACCGGCCCAGCAGGATATCCGTGGAATGTTGTCAGGAATGGTGGCGAATCGACCAAACTATATCTTCAGCCTGAAAATGGTTATCAGGATCGTTGTGCTTTCGAAGGGTGGATTTCACAAATTGCAGCTGAACAGTTGTTTACTGCTTGTGGAATGACTTTCGATCAGGCTAAAAAGATGGCTGTACAGAAAGATTTTAAACCTATGATATTGCCGGTTAAAGTTTCGGGTTGGATGAAAAGCAGCTTCGAAACCAACACATCTCGCAATGTTTGCGGACTGATTCGTGGCAGTAAACATCCGGATGAAGTGGTTGTTTACACCGCGCACTGGGACCATTTGGGCGTTGGAACCATAGTGAACGGCGACAGCATTTATAACGGTGCAACCGACAATGCCAGCGCTGTGGCTTGGATGCTTGAGATTGCACGTGGTTTCAAATCGGCTTCGGCACCCGAACGTTCCGTGCTGTTTTTGTCAGTTACCGGCGAGGAATCGGGTTTGCTTGGCTCAAGCTATTACGCTGAACATCCGTTTTTCCCGATGGCTAAAACGGTGGCAGTTATCAACACCGATGCAATGCTGTTCTTCGGAAAATATAAAGATGCGATGCTTACAGGAAGTGGTCAGTCGGAACTTGACGAATGGGTAAAACAGGAAGCTGAAAAACAAGGTCGATATATCGCGCCCGATCCAAATCCGGAGAAAGGAATGTTTTTCCGTTCCGATCAGTTTCCGTTCGTGAAACTTGGAGTTCCGGCCATTTATGAGAAAGGATATGTTGATGCTGAAAAATATGGCAAAGAAGAAACCATGAAAAAGGTTGACCAATACTGGAAAGAAATCTATCACACACCGTTCGACGAATACCATCCTGCCACCGACGATTTGAGCGGAATTGTTGAGGATGCCAAACTACTTTATTGTGTTGGAAGTAATCTTGCCAATTCGGAAGCCTGGCCCAAATGGAATGCGGATTCGGAATTTAGGACGGTCCGCGAGAAGTCGCAAAAATAAATCGACATCAACCCTTTATCAATTGGTATTATGAACTCATCTGAAATAATCCTTTACACTACGCCGCAAGGACACATCAAAGTTGAGGTGATCCTTCAGGACAAAACCGTTTGGCTGACTCAAAAAGCAATGGCAGAGTTGTTTGGAGTAAAACGTCCCGCCATTACAAAACATTTGTTGAATGTCTTTGATTCAGGTGAGTTAAATGAAAGTTCAGTTAGTTCCATTTTGGAACATACTGCACTCGATGGTAAGACATATCAAACTAAATTTTACAACCTAGATGCAATTATATCAGTTGGTTATAGGGTTAACTCGCAGCAAGCCACTCATTTCAGGATTTGGGCAACTAATACTTTAAAAGAGTTTATTGTAAAAGGTTTTGTTTTGGATGATGAGAGGCTGAAACAAGGCGGCAAACTTTTCGGGAAAGACTATTTCGATGAGTTGTTGGAGCGAATTCGGGAAATCCGTGCAAGCGAACGGCGGTTCTACCAAAAGATAACCGACATCTATGCTCTGTCAGTCGATTATAACCCCAAAGCTGAAACTACCAGAGAATTCTTTGCCAGTGTACAAAACAAATTACACTGGGCAATTACCGGCAAGACTGCCGCTGAGATTATATACAACGAAGCTGATGCAAGCAAAATATTTATGGGGTTAAAAACATGGAAAGATGCACCACATGGGAAAATCATGAAATCGGATGTAAACGTGGCCAAAAATTATTTATCAGAAACTCATATCCAGGAACTGAACCGGATTGTTTCGGCTTATCTTGATTTGGCTGAGAATAATGCGATTCGACAGCAAGTTATGCGGATGGAGGAGTGGCGGAAGTTTCTGGTTGGGTTCCTGCAACTTTCCAATTACCCCATACTAAATCATGCAGGAACGGTTACTCAATTTGAAGCAAAACTGAAAGCAGAACAGGAGTTCGAAAAATTCAGGGTCATTCAGGATCAGCAGTACGAATCAGATTTCGACAAAGCGATCAAAGAACTAAAGAAGCCGTAACCTGCTTAAAATAATCCATTTATCTATGAAAATCCTCCATACATCTGACTGGCATCTTGGCAAACGACTCGAAGATTTTTCGAGAATTGAAGAACAGCAGGCTGTTTTGCTGGAAATCTGCGAGATTGCTGATCGTGAACAAGTTGATGCAGTTTTGGTTGCTGGCGATTTGTTCGATACGTTCAATCCGCCAACCGAGGCTGTTGATTTGTTTTACAGAACATTAAAACGTCTTTCCAATAACGGGAAACGACCAGTAATTGCCATTGCCGGCAACCACGATTCGCCCGACCGCATTGAAGCGCCCGATCCGCTGGCACGCGAGTGCGGGATCATTTTTGCCGGTTATCCAAATTCGGTGGTTCCACCGTTTGAATTGGAATCAGGATTTAAAGTAATTCGCAGTGAAGAGGGTTTTTTGGAACTTCAACTTCCCGGATCAGACGTTCCTTTGCGCTTGTTGTTAACTCCGTATGCCAACGAATTCCGCCTGAAAACTTATCTCGGACACGAAAACAGTGAAGAAGAACTTCGAACTGTACTTCAGGATAAATGGCAGGAACTGGCAACAAAATATTGCAACGAAAAGGGTGTGAACATGCTTGTTACGCATCTTTTTGTAATGAAAAAAGGTGGCCAAATGCCCGAAGAACCTGCCGACGAAAAACCCATTTTGCATGTTGGCGGAGCACAGGTTATTTATTCGGAAAACATTCCTGTGCAAATTCAATACACGGCTGTAGGTCATCTTCACCGCATGAACAGGATCGATTCGGCGTCTTGTCCGGTTTATTACAGCGGTAGCCCATTGTCATACAGTTTTGCAGAAGCCAACCAGAGAAAATATGTGCTTCTGATGGATGTTGAACCGGGAAAAGTTACAAATGTTAAGGAATTGGAGCTAACCAAAGGCAAGAAGTTGCTTCGGAAACGCGCCGAAGGAATGGAAGAAGCGCTTCAGTGGTTAAGTGAAAATCCGGATTGTTTGGCAGAACTGACCATGGTAACAGATACATACCTCACTGCACAGGAACGAAAACGGCTAAGTAGCGCGCACAACGGCATTGTTACCATTATTCCTGAGGTGAAAAATGCTATTGGGTTATCATCGGGGAGTAAAAAGAGCATTGATCTAACCAAAAACATGGAAGAGCTTTTTACCGATTATTTCAGGCACAAAAATAAGGGGCAGGAACCAAACGAAGAGATCATGATGCTTTTTACCGAAATATTGGCAGAGGAGGGCGAGCAATGATCCCAATAAAGCTGACCATACAAGGATTATACTCTTATCAGGAGAAGCAAACCATCGACTTTACCAAACTGACGGAGGCCGGTTTGTTCGGCATTTTTGGCGCGGTAGGAAGTGGAAAATCGAGTATTCTCGAAGCCATAACTTATGCTCTCTACAACGATACTGATCGTATGAATTTAAGAGACAACAGGAACTATAACATGATGAACCTGAAGTCTAACGAATTGCTGATTGATTTTGAATTTGAAACAGGGAAGGACCAAATCGCTTATCGGGCGGTTGTAAAAGGAAAACGAAACGGGAAGAAATTTGAGAAAGTAGAATCATTTGAGCGTTCAGCATATAGAAACGACGATGGGATATGGGTGCCGATTAAACCAGAGTCACTCAAAGATGTGATAGGTTTGAGCTACGATAATTTCAAACGGACCATCATTATTCCGCAGGGGCAGTTTCAGGAGTTTTTGCAGTTGGGAAGTACCGATCGCACCCGAATGATGACGGAGCTTTTTAACCTTCAACGGTTTGAACTTTACTACAAAACGACTTCGCTAGAAGCCAAAAACAACGCGCAAAAGCAAAATATCGAAGGTCAGTTGCAGCAACTTGGTACTATTGATCCGGAGGAGGTGAAAAAATATGAAGAACAGCTTGATCAGGCAAAATCGGAAATTGAAAAGTTAAGCCATACTTTAGCCGATAATCAGAAACTTGAAGCTGCTTTGAAGCTTCTACATGAATTGGTGAAAAAGCTTGACGATACACAGGTTAAACTGAAACAATTGAATGATCAAAAACCCGGATTTGCTGCACTTGAAAAGACAATCAGTAGCTATGAACAATGTCTGGTTCAGTTCAAAAGTCTGCTTGATTCGCTGAAAATGGGCGAGCAAAAGATCGTTCAAAAAACCGGACAAATTGAAAAAGAGACGATTATTCTGAATAAGGTCGGGGAGGAGATTACTTTGGCAGAAACTATTTTTGCTGAACTGAAAACTGCTTATGAAGGTCGAGAATTGCTCAAACAACAAGCTGAAGAACTTGCAAAAATTACTCGTTTGAATATTCTGTATGTCAATGTATTAACTGATGAAGACCGGATCAAAAAAGGAAATCTGATTCTGGAGCAAACCGTCGAATTGGGTGGAAAATTAAGGCTTGAAAAGGAAACTCTTGACAGTTTGTTGAAAGTTGAAAAATCGAAACTTCCTGATTTGGCGATGCTTTCGAAAGTCAAAACATGGCATGTTGAAAATAAAAATTTACAGCTGCAACTGGCTGAAAGGAAGCTTGATATTCAAAAGTTTCAGAAGGAAATCAGTACAATTGATCAGGCGGTAAAAACACGGTTTGAAGATCCGGCTTTTATAGACCTGTCAGCAGATGCGGATGCTTCTACAGGAATTCGATTTCTGAAGGTTCGGATCGATCAGCAAAAACAGAAAATAGCTGAACTTGATAATGAAATGCAGCATTACCGCTTGCAGGCAAAACTAGAGGAATATACTATAAATATGCACGATGGAGAAGCTTGTCCGCTTTGTGGTTCGTTGCAGCACCCGGCTGTTTTCAGCGCCCAAAGTATGGAGGAAGCGATGTCGAAAGCCCTAAAGGACAAGGAAAATCTGGAAAAAGAGATCGTGTCGGCCAACGAGCAGATAAATCAGCTTACCGATTTGTCGAATCGGTTGAAATTCAATTGCGAACATCGCGATGCTCTTTCGGCAAAACTGAACGAATTGGAAGCTAAAGTAGCCGGACATGTTGCTCTTTTTCTCTGGAAAGATTACAAGAATGAAGCGTCAGTCGGCCAGGAATTTACAGCTGCTGAAACCATTCAAAAAGCAGTAAAAGAAAAGGAAAAAGAACTGGAAAAAGTGACCATTCAGTTGGAAAAGGAAGCATCAAACAAAGAGAAATTTCAGGCTGAGATCGAAAAAATTAAAACAGCGCTGGCCATCAGTCAAACCGAGATAAAAACACTTTTGGATCAAGTTCGACAGATAAATGCTGATGATTATCTGACTAAAACTTCCGCAGAAATTGAAACTGAAAGGCAAAAACTGCTGCAAAAATATGCCAGTATTGAAAAGCAGTTTAACGAGCTGACCAACAAGCTCGCTGAACTTCGGAAAACCAAAGATACCGTCAGTGGTAGCTTGGAGGCCAATCGAAAAGAACTGTTTCATGAACAGGAATCAATTTCCAGTTTGCAGAAGCAGCTTTCTGATCGTTTGAAACAAACGGGTTATTCCAGCCTCGAAGAAGTAAAACAAATTCTTGATCAGGAAATCAATCTTGAACTTCAGAAACAAAAATTAGCCGAATTCAGGCAGCAATTGACATTGGTTGAGAGTCAGGAAGTACAGTTGCAAAACGAAATTGCCAATCGGACTTACAACAGTGTAGCTCATCAACAATTGATTGCTGAAATTGCTTCAATCACCCAAAATTTAAATCTGAAAAATCAGGAATTGGGGAAAGTTGTGGAGTTGCTCAAGAAACTGAAAAGCGATTTGGAAAGTCAGTTGATTCTGCGCAAAGAATTGGATAATACCGAGTTGCGGGCCGAAAATATCAAAACAATGAAAGCGCTTTTTAAAGGCAGTGGCTTTGTGAATTACATTTCGTCGGTTTACCTTCAGAATTTGTGCAATGCAGCCAATGACCGGTTTTTCCAGCTTACCAGGCAGAAGCTGAGTCTCGAAATTACTGATGACAATAACTTCCAGGTTCGCGATTTTATGAATGGTGGCAAGGTTCGCAGCGTAAAAACGCTTTCAGGAGGACAAACTTTTCAGGCAGCATTGTCGTTGGCACTATCACTGGCAGACAACATTCAGAAAATCACCGATTCGAATCAAAACTTCTTCTTCCTTGACGAAGGTTTTGGTTCATTGGACAAAGATTCGCTTTCGGTTGTTTTCGATACTCTGAAATCGCTCAGGAAAGAGAATCGGATTGTTGGTGTGATTTCGCATGTGGAGGAAATGCAGCAGGAGATTGATACCCATTTGCGCATTGAAAACCACGAAGAAACAGGAAGCCGGATATTGACAAGCTGGAATTAGTGATCAGTAATTAGGTTGTTGATTCTAATTGATTGTCCTTGAAGAATATGGTAATTCGAAAAAGAAAGTTGATCCTTTGCCCAATTCTGAATCTACCCGCAACAAACCGCCAAGCAGTTCAACGTAAGCTTTTGAGATGGTAAGTCCCAACCCGATACCCTCATATTGTCGGGTAAGTCCATGATCTGCTTGCCTGAAACGTTCAAAAATAAGGTCTTTCTGTTCGGGAGGGATTCCAGAACCGGTGTCGGTAACATAAAACTCAAGTCCCGACTCTTTCTGTTTGTACCCAAAAGTAATCGACCCCAATGTTGTGAATTTCAATGCGTTCTTAATCAGGTTTGTCAGAATTTGGTTTAGTTTAGTTCCGTCTGTTTCAAAGGTGCTTTCTTCTTCCGTGAGGTCGCAATGGTAATTCATGCTGATATTTTTCGGGTTGACTTCGGGCAAAAACAATAAATCCAATTCCTGCAGCATTTTATTCAAGTTTATTTTCCTGATCCTCAAGGTTGTTTCTCCCGCTTCAATTCGTGATATATCAATCAAATCGCTGATAAGATTGAGCATTCGGTGAAGATTTACTTCGATAATCCCGATAAATTCTTGTTGGTTTTCTGGTGAAAGATCTGGTTCTCTTAGTAGTTCTGCAAATCCCAGAATGCCATTCATCGGAGTGCGGATTTCGTGGCTGATATTGGCCAGGAATGCTGTTTTTAAACGGTCGCTTTCCTCTGCTTTTTCCTTGGCTTTAATCAATTCCGTTTTGTTTTTCTTTTCCTCGGTAATATCTTCGATGTATCCTTCCAGAAATTGCAGTTCACCGTTTTCGTTAAAATTTCCATCTCCGCGTTCCCAAACCCACTTAATTTCTCCTGAAGCAGTTCGGATAGGATATTCTTCCTCGAAAATCGATTTTTCGATCATTGTTTTCTGCCATTTTTCCCAGATGTGCTGTCTGTATTCTGGAAAAATGAGTTCGTTGAATGAAATAACTTTATTCCCGATAAAATCATCAGCATGATAGCCAGTGATTCGGAAACATGCTTCGCTCATGAATTCCATGGTGTAATTTTCGTCCATGGCACAACGATAAACTATTCCCGGCAGATTTCCGATCAGGTTTGAGAGGGTTAATTCTTTCCCTTCCAAGTCTTTTTCTGCTTTTTCCCTTTGCTCGATTTCTCTTTCAAGTAAATTGTTTTTGCGGATACTTCGTCTTGAAATGATTACAAGAAACAAAACAAAGAATACAAGTAAAGAGGATTCCAAAACTTCAAATAAAATCCTGTATTTCCATGATTTTGCATTATAATCCATGGCAAAAACTGCAATAACCTTTCCTGTTGTTGGATCTTTAACGGGTACTTCGGCACTGACCCATGTACCCCAACGGTCGGTTACCGGTTCAGTTATCAAAGCTTTGCCATCTTCAAATGGTCTTTTAACTATTGGCTGGGCCTCAGTGAATTCCTGGCCCGGAGGTGAATAGTCGGGTGAAGTAACGGGTTCAGAATCAATGATAAAATAGAGTTTATTGTTTCGTTCGAGGTACAAATACGCAAATCTGGCATCGTGGTTTATTTGGGTAATCTGGCGAAGAGTGTTTTTTAGTTTCTGATAGTCAGGGTTCTGGAGGTCTTTCGGGTTTCCTTCAAATGTTTTTAAGTGGTCCAGATGCAAACCGGCTTCAGCCGATTTGGCAACCTGTAAGACCTTTTCCTTCTCATGTTGGTAAGTGTGATCCCAAATCAGAACAACATATATACTTCCTGAAAATAATATTGCAAGGGAAATTAGTATTTCCTTAAACGACATTTTTTTACGGAAGCTTTTGACTGTCATATATTCCTTATATTCAATTATTTATCTAATTGCACTCATCGAAATGGTTTGTGTTTTTCAGGAAATAAAAAAAATAAATCATTTCTATCTGGATGATTACCAAAGGAATGAAAAAAAAGAAGAATTCAAAAGGAAAATTTACCTATAAAGTGAGTTTAGTATAAATATTTTACTTCGTGATTTATAATGATCTAGTGTTCAGTAATATATTCTTTTAATTTTTATCTTAAGCAGTGAGACTTTTTTACTTTTATGGTAAGGATGTTTCCATCACAATAATTATGAGGTGGACTGTGAACTAAAAAAGCCGCCCTTCCATAGAAGTAGCGGCTTTTAAATCATATTTCAATGGTTTTATTTCTTCCAGAGTTTTTCCAATTCCTCCAGGGTCTTCCCTTTTGTTTCAGGAACCATTTTCCAAACAAAAATAAAAGACAGGATACTCATCAATCCGTAAAAACTATAGGTCATCCCACCGCTCATTTCCATCATGGCCGGATAGGTCGATGAAATAAAGTAGTTGGCAGCCCACTGCGCAGCTACCGCAATGGCAATGGCACGACCTCTGATCTTGTTCGGGAAAATTTCAGAAATAAGTACCCAGCAAATTGGGCCCCACGACATCATGAATGAAGCTGTGTAGATGATGATGAATACCAGCGTGCTGATGCCAATCACATGCATGAAAGCCAGTCCGCCAATGGCAAACATACCAATGGCCATTCCGATGGAACCGATCATCAGTAAGATTTTTCGTCCATATTTGTCAACAGTAAGAATGGCAATAACCGTAAAAATTACGTTTATCAATCCCATTACTACCGTTTGGAGCATCGAAGAATCTTTTGCGGCACCCATGCTTTCGAAAATACTTGGTGCATAATACAAGGCCACGTTGATTCCTACAAATTGCTGGAATACTGATAAAAGAATACCGATCACGATTACAACTTTGCCGTATGCAAACAGGTTTTCTGAAGCGGCATCCACTGAGGTCTTAATGTCCTTCAGAATGATTTTAGCCTGTTGAAGTCCATTGATCTTGGTCAGGATTTCCAGTGCCTTCCCATCACGATTGGTCAGGGCAAGGTAACGTGGAGTTTCAGGCACGAAGAACAACAAGATACCGAAGATACTTGAAGGTATGGCTGCTGAAAGAAACATATATCTCCATCCGATTTCATTGATCCATTCAATGGTTTGACCGTGGGCAATGAAATAGTTCACAAAATAGACGACCAGCATCCCGAAGATAATGGCAAACTGGTTGATCGAAACCAAGCGGCCACGAATGTCAGCCGGTGCAATTTCTCCAATATACATCGGACAAACAGCAGATGCCAATCCTACACCAATTCCGCCGATAATGCGGTAAAAGTTGAACATATACAACAATCCCATGGTGGGTTCGCCTTTGTGGAAGAATAAAAATTCAGGGAATCCCGAACCGATAGCTGCTAAAAAGAAGAGCGCAGCGGCAATCATCAGGGATCTTTTACGCCCTAATTTTAAAGATACAATTCCGGAAAGCATACCTCCAATGATACATCCGATCAGGGCGCTTGAAATAGTAGCGCCATAAGCAAATGAGCCAAGGTTAAGACCTTTAATTAAATAGGCCTCTAATGATTTTGCAGCCCCGGAAATGACAGCAGTATCGTATCCAAACAAAAGACCACCCAGTGTTGCCACAAGGGTAATTCCAATAATATATAACGTGTTACGTTCCTTCATTGGATTAAATATAACAATTGATTAATTGTTCCAGCATTTCCTGTTTGCCGCTGACTTGTTTTGGTTCGCCTGATACTTTGGCGTGATTATAAAGATCAACCAGATTCAGTTTTCCAGCTTCATATTCTTTGCCTTTACCCGCGTCATAAGAAGCGTAACGGTTTGCTTTCAATTTCAGGTAATCCGAATCTTTCAGCAATTTGTCGGCAATAACCAACGAACGTGCGAAAGTGTCCATTCCTGAAACGTGAGCGATGAACATATCTTCCAGATCGGTTGAGTTACGGCGTCTTTTTGCATCGAAGTTCACACCACCGGTTGTGAAACCACCAGCCTGAATGATTTCGATCATAGCTTCGGTTACTTCGTAAATATTGGTCGGGAATTCGTCGGTATCCCATCCGTTCTGGTAGTCACCTTTGTTGGCATCAATCGAACCAAACATACCAGTGTCACGGGCAACACGCAATTCGTGAGCAAAAGTGTGACCAGCCAAAGTAGCGTGGTTCACTTCAATGTTCATTTTGAAATCGTTTTCCAAACCGTGAGCTTTCAGGAAGCCAACAACAGTCTGAGTGTCAAAATCATACTGATGTTTCATTGGTTCCATTGGTTTTGGCTCAATCAGGAAAGTGCCTTTGAATCCTTGAGCACGGGCATGATCGCGGGCTGCGGTCAGGAATTTGCCCATGTGATCCAGTTCGCGTTTGGTGTCGGTATTGTGCAAGCTCATATAGCCTTCGCGTCCGCCCCAGAACACATAGTTAACACCACCTAAAGCGATGGTAGCTTCCATGGCGTTTTTAACCTGAACAGCTGCATTGGCCAATACGCTGAAATCAGGATTGGTTGAAGCTCCGTTCATGTAACGTGGATCGCTGAATACGTTTGCAGTTCCCCAAAGCAATTTAATGCCGGTAGCTGCCTGACGTTCTTTAGCGAAGTCGATCATGTTGGCCAGTTTCTTTTCGATTTCGAAAACTGAACCACCACCAACAACGTCGGTATCGTGGAAACAGTAGAAAGGAGCGCCGATTTTACTGATGAATTCGAAAGCTGCATCCATTTTTTCTTTAGCAGCGGTCATTGGATCGGCAGCGCCCACCCATGGGAATTTCTGAGTTCCGGGACCGAATGGATCGCCGCCGTCGCCGCAGAAGGTGTGCCAGTAAGCAACTGCAAAACGAAGATACTCTTTCATGGTTTTGCCTAAAACTACCTGATTGGCATCGTAATATTTGAATGCCATTGGATTTTTCGACTGTGGTCCCTCGTATTTGATCTGATCAATACCTGGGAAATACTCTTTGTTTCCTTTAAAAGCTGTCATCGTGTTTTTGTATTTGTCCTTCAGGAGAAGGAATGATTAATAGTTTATGTTTTATTTAATTTTTAATATCGAATAAGGAACAAGAAATAAGGAATGTCAAACGGAGAACTTTCTCGTTTCTTATTTCTGGTTCAGTGTTTCTTATTTTCTATAACGCTTTCTCCAATTGAATTTTCCAATTCTGGTAAGCTTCTTCGTATTGCGCTTTTTTGCTTGCGTCAGGCGAAATGGTATCCAGTTTTTTCAGGTTGGCAAAAGCTTCCTTGGCCGATGCGTAATAACCCGATCCGATTCCGGCGCCACGTGCTGCACCCACCGAGCCATCGGTATTGTACAATTCGATGGTTGCTCCGGAAATTCCGGCCAAAGTTTCGCGGAAAATGGGGCTGAGGAACATGTTGGCCTTTCCGGCGCGGATTACTTGCGCTTTGATGCCGATTTCTTCCATAATTTCCATTCCGTACTTGAACGAGAAAACAATTCCCTCCTGAGCTGCCCGGAACAAATGAGCATTGGTGTGCGTGTTAAATCCCAATCCTGAAATTTGCGCACCAATATTTTTATTCCGGAGAACACGTTCGGCACCATTTCCGAAAGGCAGGATACTCAAACCTTCTGAGCCAATTGCCACATCAGCAGCTTTGTGGTTCATTTCTTCGTACGAAAAAGCTTTGTTTCCAACGTTTTTATGCAGCCACGAGTTCAAAATTCCGGTTCCGTTGATGCACAAAAGAACGCCCAAACGATTTGCTTCGGAAGTGTGATTAACGTGTGCAAAAGTATTAACGCGGGAATACGGATCATATTTTACTTCGCCGCTCACGCCGTAAACAACTCCTGAAGTTCCTGCGGTTGTTGCAATTTCGCCCGGATTCAGAACATTCAAGGAAAGTGCATTATTTGGTTGATCACCAGCACGGTAGCTGATTTTGGTTCCTTCGGCCAATCCAAGTTCGGCAGCAGCTTTGGCGTTTACAACACCCTGTACGGAAAAAGTTGGAACGATTTCAGGAATAAACGACTTTTCGAAACCGTAATAATCCAACACCATATCGGCCACCGCATTTTCTTTGAAATTCCAGAGAATTCCTTCCGACAAACCGCTGGCAGTGGTTTTAATTTCTCCTGAAAGTTTCATGGCAATGTAATCGCCCGGAAGCATTATTTTGTCGATTTTGTCGTATAAGGCTGGTTCATTGTCTTTTACCCATTTCAACTTCGAAGCGGTGAAATTACCTGGAGAGTTCAGCAGATTGGAAAGACATTTTTCTTCGCCAATTTCAGCAAAAGCTTTGTTGCCAAATTCAGCAGCGCGACTGTCGCACCAAATAATCGAAGGGCGCAAAACCTGCTGGTTTTTATCGACTACCACCAAACCGTGCATCTGGTAGGAGATACCGATCGAATCAATTGATTTGGGTTCTGCTTTAGATTCTGCAAGAACGTCACGAAGCGCTAATTTCAGGTTTCCCCACCATTGTTCGGGTTCTTGTTCAGCCCATCCGGCCTGCAAAGCCGTGATTTTCATTTCCTGTTTGGGGTAAAATGCTGATGACAAACAATCGCCTGTTTGTCCGTCGATTAAAGAAGCTTTTACTGAAGAACTACCAATATCGAAGCCTAATAAATACATATCAATTTAGTTTAAAGTTTAAAGTCAAAATTTCAAAGTCAACCTTCATATTTTGTCGAACCGTTCTGTTCTGGTATGGTGTGCAAATTTAGATGGACTGAAATCGTAATCAAAATTCGCCGTAATGTTTTAAAACATCTAATTAAAGAGATTTGCGAATCGTCAGTTTGGAAGGAATCACCGCGTTGGTTTTTTCTCCTGTGGTAACAAATTCGGCTATCTTTTTTCCCATCAGTTCAAAATCGGTCGAAATGACCGTAATTCCATCTTTCACATATTTTTTCATAGGCGTTTCGTTGTATGAAATAACGCCCACATCGGTTCCCGGAACAAGATTTTTCTGTTCGCACTGATCTAAAAAACGAGCCAATGTACGGTCGCTGACCAACAAGTAAAGTTCGCCTTTCTGAAGATCAAATTTCTTGAAATCGTACAATGTTTTAAAGCTGATTTTGAAATCGGTACAGAATTTCTCGAAATAAGTAACGGATATTTTTGGATGATAAGTGAATGATGGATAGAGATATACGAAGCGATTGTACTTTCTGATAAGGTCAATGCCACTTGCCAGCGAATCGTACAACGACTGACCAAAATCCTGATAAATTGACGATGAACCTTCCAGTTCATGAATGTTCCAGTCGATCACGAGCAATTTGCTGGCTGGAATCTGGCGTGTAATCTCAGGCACACGTTCATGGTCGAAATTCATGATAATGTACTTGGTATATTTCCCCAGGCTTTCCTTGATTATTTTCTCGAAATCGTCGATGTTATAGTGGTGAAAGTGAAGATCGACGGCTATAGTTTCGGGAAGACTATCCAAAAACGAACCGTACAGAACTTCTTTATAAGCTTTAAAAGTATCGAGAAACAGGAAAACTTTGGTAACCGCTTTGGCCACAAAATAGCCACGATTGGGAACAGACTCGATTACACCGCGGTTTTTCAACTCGGCATAAGCTTTAAAAACAGTGTCACGAGATAGGGAACTTTCTTTACAAAGCTGATTTACTGAAGGCAACAAGTCTCCTATTTGCAGCAGGTTACGGCTAATCGCTTCGTTGATTGCGTCAATCAATTGCTGGAATTTTAACAAATTTGATTGTGGATTAACTGCAAAATGAAACTTACTCTCCATGCCCAACGATTTTTAAAAGTGTTCTGTTCTGGTATGCAAACATACAAATTTGAAAGGAAAAGACAAGAGGAAGTTAAATTCGGGTGCGAATTTAAAGTCCGGGTGCGACTCAAAGTCGCGCCCGGACTATAACAGATTGATAGAACCTTATTTTGTTTTAATCTAAACAACAGGTTCCCCATTATTTTACTTAAAATATCAACTGATTTCTGATTTGGTTTTGTTAACTTGTGTGAAATTTTAAATTGGTAAAAATTAACATAATTCTGATTTTAATAATCAAAATAAGGATGGATATAACTGAAGATGATAAATATCTGGCTCATTCACAAAATGACAAGAATGAAGTGCATTTGCTGAAAGAGCATTTAAGTGGAACCACGAAATTGATGGATGCATTTGCGGGGGAAAATGAGTATAAAAGGATGTTTCAAATAACAGGTCTTTTACATGATTTCGGTAAATATCAGCCTGCTTTCCAAAAATACCTGAGAGAAGGTGGAAGAAGAGGAAGCGTTCCACATGCATGCTGGGGCGCAGGTTTGTGTAAAAAATTCAACCAAGTAGAAGCAGCTTTTGCAATTGATGGACATCATAAAGGATTACCTGATAAAGGAGATCTAATAACCGACTTGTCTGAGTTTGATGAGCCTGAACATTCACTCTTTAATTCAATTAGAACAGAATTCTTTACGGAAAACTTAATCAAAGAAGCCGATTTTACCTATTCAGATACCGGTTTGAGAGGTACAGATAAAGAGCTTTTTATCCGAATGCTTTTTAGTGCTTTGACTGATGCTGACTGGTTGGATACTGAAAGTCATTTTAAAAGTGCTATTTCTGAATTGCGGATTGCAAAAGAATTTTCACCGGAGTTTTTGTTGGCAAAGCTTGAAAATGAACTGATTGGGAAAAGCAAAGAAGGTTATATTAATATTTTACGAAATAAAGTTCGTAGTTATGCTATTTCTAAAGCTCAATCTAAGACTGGCTTTTATTCAATGACTTTACCCACTGGCATGGGAAAAACATTGGCATCTGTCAGTTGGGCACTTCACCATGCAAAACACAATAACTTAAAGAGAATCATAATTGTACTTCCTTTTATCAGTATTATAGACCAAACAGCAAAGGAACTGAAACGCATTTTTGGTGAAGAATGGGTGTTGGAGCATCATTCAAATTTTAACGAAGAAGAGGAAGACAATAAAGCAATTGCGGATGAATCAATTCAAAGTGAATCTTATTCCAGAAGACTGGCAACCGAAAACTGGGATTATCCGATAATTGTAACTACATCGGTACAATTTTTTGAATCGTTATTTGGTAATAAGCCATCGCGATGTCGCAAAGTTCATAATATTGCTCAATCGGTAGTTATTTTCGACGAAGTTCAAACGTTGCCGAAAGAACTGGTTTTACCGACACTCTCTATGTTGAAAAACGTTCAAAAAGTGATGGGTTCGTCATTCCTTTTCTGTACAGCAACTCAACCGGCTTTTGAGAAAAGCGAAAGTTTTAATGGCATTGAAAACATCCAGTCGTTGGTCGAAAACCCCAAAGAAGTATTTGATGCCACTCGAAGGGTTAAATATCTGGCGGTTAACGATTATCTGCCTGTTTCAATTGAAGAACTTGTCAGAAAAGTGCTTGATCAGGGGAATTCAACCTTATGTATTTTCAATACTAAGAAACAAGCACTTCTGTTTTTCAATGCCATCAAGGATAATGCAGATTATCAGACTTTTCATTTATCTACAAGTATGTTTCCTGTCCACCGGAAAGAAGTGATTGGAAAGATCCGGGATTGTCTTAGCAAGAAGGAACGGATATTGGTTTCCTCAACCCAATTGATTGAAGCTGGGGTTGATTTTGATTTTCCTTGCGTTTTCAGGGAGATTGCTCCATTGGAATCGATCATTCAGTCTGCAGGACGGTGCAACCGTGAAGGAAAAATGCCCGAAGCAGGTAATGTATTCATATTCGCAATTGAAGATGCAGGAACTCCAAGCAAGCAATATCGTTCATTAGGTGAGTTTGCCAATAGTTTATACAAGAAGAATGAAGCTCTGCTTTATGAACACGATTTCTTCGGCGAATATTACCGGAAAGTATTTCGGCTTTTTATACCGGAAGATATCAAGAATATTGAAAAGGCTAGACTTGGGTTCAATTTTAAAACAGTTGCCGGAGTTTACCATCTCATTGAAAACAAAACCACTCCGATTTTTATACTATGCGACGAAAGTAGAAACTTATACGAACAGATTCGGTATAAACCATTTTTGTCGCGCGACGATTACCGGGCTATGCAACAATACTCGGTTCAGGTGTACGATAATTTTATAAGAGACAATATTGGCAAGATAGGCAAAGAACCACAGGGATATTGGAAATGGTATGGAGGATATAGCGATAAATATGGGATTTCAACCGATAATCCAATGCTCATTTTTTAATAAACCATAAACGCTAAATATATGATTGACAACGAAATTGTTAGGGTAAAAGTAACTGGCGACTTTGCCTGTTTTACCCGTCCTGATTTAAAAGTAGAACGTATGACCTATCCGTGTATGACACCATCGGCGGCAAGGGGAGTTCTCGATTCTATCCTTTGGAAGCCTGAATTTCAATGGTGGGTGCATCGAATCTGGGTGCTTAATCCCGTTAAATTTTTCTCTGTAAAACGCAATGAAATTAACGCTAAACAAGGCAAAACACCCATCATAATCGAAGAAAAACGAGCGCAGCGTAATAGCATCGTTTTAAAAGATGTGGCATACATCATCGAAGCTTCTGTTTACCAGAAAGAATTCGACCCTAAAAATCCGGTTAAGAAATATGCTGAAATGTTTAAACGGCGGGTAAAGAAAGGCCAGTGTTGGAGGCGACCATTCCTGGGTACGCGTGAGTTTGCTGCCGAGTTTATTGCGCCTGATGGAAGTGAACAACCTATTCAGGAAATCATACCCATTGGAAGTATGCTATTCGATATATTTTACGATGCTAAAGGCAATCCATCGCCAATCTTCTTTTACGATGTGAAAATTGAAAATGGTGTGCTGGAATGTTCCAATGTTGAAAATGAGAAAATGATGCATTCATCACACTTTCAGCCAGATATGGATAGTGAGATTTCTTCTGCTATTTATGAGTTTAACCAAAACGAAGAAAAGGAGACTTCCAGATGATTAAAGAATTAGCAGAATTCGGAAAACGAATCCGAACCGGACATGACGCATTAAAAGATGAGCCAATTTCGATTGATTTGGTTATTAAAGAAGATGGTTCATTTGATTCGTTTTTGGTTATCGAAAAGATAAGCAGGAAAGCAGAAGCACTAAATTCAAAGAAGGGGAAAGCCCGGTTATTACTTGACAAAGCTGAAGAGGTGTTAAACTATTCGGGTGTAAATCCAGAAATTTTAGATGAAGAAAAAACAGTGGCTCAAAAAAAAGCACAATCTGCAACATCATTTAAACACCAGCTCTTCCTTTCAAAATTGCAACTGTATAAGGAGGTTGAAATTTTGACTCCTGTTTTTGCCTTCTATTTTAGTAATAAGTTAAATGGTTTGGACAAAGCTATTCTCGCATTTGAAACACAGGTTGGAGAAAAAGAAAGGGCAGGAAATATTGCTTTCCGTATGAGTGATATGCGACTTCACGAGCAACAATTTGTTTATGATGCAATAATTGAGCGGTTTGAAAAGGAACAGACTCAACAACTGGTTGGACAAAAGAAGTGTTGCTCTGTTTGCGGCAAGTCGGATTTTCCAGTTGTGAACCAACCACATGGTTTAATCAAGCGGATACCCGATGGACAAACTGCTGGATGTGCCTTGGTTTCGTATAATGAAAAGGCTTTCGAATCCTACAATTTGAAAGGAAATGACAACTCCTCAATTTGTACAAATTGTGCCAAAAACTATGTGGAAGGACTGAATTGGTTATTAGCAAATGGAAGTGAAAAATTAATAGAAGATAAGAAAGGAAATGCTAAAAGCCAATTTGTCTATTCTAATCGCAAAAACTTTGGTTCCGATACAGCAATGATATACTGGACGAAAGAAGAAGAATCCACTAATGAGTTAAACCTACTTGATAATCCAGATGCAGGTCAGGTTACAAACTTGATTGATTCGGTTGTAAATGCAAAGGTGAAAAGCGCAAAATACATCAAAACAAATCAGTTTTATTCCTGCACACTTTCAGGAGCTGCTGCCCGCATTGCAATCCGCGACTGGATTGAAATTAGTTTGGAAGATTACCGAAGAAATATTGCGAAATGGTTTCAGGATATTGCGATTAGAGCCTATGGTGAAACAAGGTATGTTCCTTTATATGCTTTGGCCAGAGCTGGGCATAATACAAAATCCAGCAACGACCCAACAAACGCCCGAGTTGCCACGCAATTATGGGATGCGGCACTTAAAAATTCAGTCCCACCTTTATGGATTCTTACGGCAGTATTAAAAAGAATCCGTTTTGTGGAAAACTCAGAAGATGGGGAATCAAAAGAAACTATAACGCCTGAACGGGCAGCATTAATAAGATTTGTTTTAAACAGAAATAATTTAAAAGGAGGAACTATGATTAAAGAACAAAATGATCCGAACGACAAAAGTCCGGCAATTGTTTGCGGAAAAATTTTCGCTGTTATGGAAAGCATTCAGCGAGCTGCTCAGGGTAAAGACCTTAACGCTGGAATCCGCGAACGCTTTTTTACTTCGGCTTCGACCAACCCTGCAACAGCTTTTGGCAGGTTGATGAAATTGTCGCAGAATCACATTTCAAAATTGAAACATGAAAAACCTGGTCTTGCAGTATTGCTCGACAGACAATTACAAGAATTGTGCAGTATTCTAAATGGGTTTCCTGCTCTTTTCTCACTGGAAGAGCAAGGGCAGTTTGCACTTGGCTATTACCATCAGAAGCAACAGGATTACGATAATGCAAAAACCAACAAAGAATTACAATCTATAATAGAAACTAAAGAGGAATAAACTATGGCAACTAATTCAATTAAAAATCGTTACGATTTTGTATTTTTATTCGATGTGAAAGACGGAAACCCAAACGGTGATCCGGATCAGGCAAACCTACCAAGGGTAGATGCTGAAAATCAGGAAGGATTAATTACTGATGTTTGTATCAAGAGAAAAGTCAGGAATTATGTGCAACTCAAAAAATCAAATTTTGGAGAAGATGGCAATAATACACCAGAAAAAGGGTTTGACATTTTTATTAAGCAAGGTAATATATTAAATAATATTATTGATGGAGCCTCTGGAGAAACACCTCAGAAAAAGCAAGTCAACATTTGTAAAGATTATTTTGATGTTCGCACATTTGGTGCAGTCATGAGTACTGGAGATGGTGCAGGGACTGTTCGTGGCCCTGTCCAATTTACATTCTCTCGTTCTGAAGACCGCATATATCAGGCGGAACACTCAATCACCCGTTGTGTTGTAACTACCGATAAGGAAGCTAAGGCACAAGAAAAACGCGAAAATGCTTCTACCTTTGGTCGCAAATCAACAGTTCCTTATGCACTTTATCGTATGCATGGTTTTGTATCTGCAGTCGATGCCCAAAAGTCTGGTTTTTCAGAAGAAGATTTGAGTTTATTGTGGGAGGCGTTGATCAATGCTTTTGAACATGATCGTGCTGCTGCCCGTGGCGAGATGAACCCAAGAAAATTAATTGTATTCAAACATGTTGGGGATGCTCCACATTTGGGAAGTGCCAGATCAGGTGAGCTTTTCGATAAAGTTCAGATTACTAAAAATGCAGAGTTGCCACGTTCATGGGGTGATTATACTGTTATGATAGAAAGATCTGTACCTCAAGGTGTAGAACTAATTGAAATGCTGTAATTTAAGCGGTCATTTTATTCCGGGTGCGACTCTAAGTCGCGCTCGGAATATTTGTCGATTAACAATTTTGAATCTGGGTCCAAGTCGCACTGGTTTTAATTCCGGGCCCGACTCTAAGTCGGACTCGGAATAATCATTTACACTGAAACTGAAAATTTCAGAACCGACTTTAAGTCGGACCCGGAATATAAGATAAACAGAAACAACCCACATTATGCAATTCGATTCTGGTAATTTGTATCATATTTATAATCAGGGTAATAATCGGCAGAAGATATTTCTTGACCGGGAGAATTATCTCTTTTTTCTTCGAAAAATCCACAAGCATGTATTGCCATTTGCTGATGTTCTGGCCTGGTGTTTAATGCCCAACCATTTTCATTTGATGGTGCATGTTAACCAAGTGGAGGTTGATGAGCGGATAATTACTCCGAGTGCGACTTTAAGTCGCGCCCGGAGTAGTTTGGAGGTAATACCTGAAATTCCGGGTCCGACTCAAAGTCGGGCCCGGAATACTGGAACTAAGCTAATGAGTTTCAACAAATCTATTGGAATTATGCTTGCCTCTTATACCCGTGCTGTCAATAAACAACAGAACTGGAGCGGATCGCTTTTCCGTTCTGAAACTAAAGCTGTTTGTCTGACGGAGGTAAATGGAATATCGCCCGGTTGGATTACAAACATGGGAATTACAGAATTTACCAATAACGATCCCGACATTCAATATCCGAATGTATGCTTTAACTATATCAACTTTAATCCGGTGAAAGACGGAATGATTGGTAAACCTGAAGATTGGGAGTTTTCTTCGTATCCCGATTTCATTGGGATAAGAAAAGGTAGCCTGATTAATCGGAACAGAATTCAGGAATTTGGGCTTCAGATTCTATAAGAGCATTAAGTCCGGGTGCGACTTTAAGTCGCGCCCGGACTTGCCTAATTAGTCGCACTCGGACTTTAATCTACTAAACTGTAAAAATGAAACAAACACTCTACTCCGACGATGATCTTCTAATGCTCTCCGGCATTCAACATTTTGCTTTTTGTGAGCGGCAATGGGCTTTGATACACATTGAGCAGCAATGGGCCGAAAATATGCGTACCGTTGAGGGAAACCACATGCACGAGCGGGTTGACGATCCTTTTGCAAGCGAAGTGCGTGGAAATGTTATAACCCTGCGGTCAGTTTCAATGGTTTCGTACCGTTTAGGATTGTATGGTGTGGCTGATGTGGTAGAGTTTATCCGGTCTGAAAATGGCCAAGGAATAGAAATGAAAGGTTATCCGGGCAAATGGCAACCTATACCGGTTGAATACAAACGTGGAAAACCCAAACCCGACGAAAGAGATGAAGTTCAGCTTTGTGCCCAGGCTATTTGCCTCGAAGAGATGTATGGTGAAAACCTGAATATTGGCAAAGGTTTTTTGTTTTATGGCGAAACCCGTCACCGTCATGAAGTTATTTTCAGTCAGGAACTCAGGATTAAAGTTGAAACTTATGCCTGCCAAATGCACGAACTTTTTGAAACCGGCAGTACTCCTTTGGCAATCTATAAAACGCACTGTAAAGCATGTTCGCTGGTCGAACTATGTAATCCAAAGGCTTTTAGTAATCCACGGAAGGTAAGCGATTATTTGAAAAACGCACTTGAAAAAGACTGAAATACAATGAGAAAATTATTAAATACACTTTATGTTACAACTCCTGAATCGTATTTAGCGAGAGATGGTGAAAATGTGGTGATTCGGCTTGATGAGAAAGAAAAATTCAGGATGCCTATTCACAATATCGAAGGAATTGTTTGTTTCGGGTATATGGGAGCAAGCCCGGCATTAATGCATTTGTGTGCGGAACGAAATGTAGCACTTAGTTTTCTGACCGAGCATGGTCGGTTTTTATGCCGGATTGAAGGAGCAGTTTCAGGCAATGTTTTACTGAGGCGTAAACAATACCGGATGGCTGACAATGAAGAACAATCGGTTGGTCTGGCAAAGCTATTTGTTGCCGGAAAATTAGCAAATTGTCGGACTGTTTTGCAGCGATCATTTCGTGATCAAAATCCGGAAGCAAAGTCGCCTGAAATGGAATCAGCCATTCAGTTGCTGGCATTAAAGCAAAAACAAGTTTTGCGAACATTTTCGGCTGACGTTTTAAGAGGTGTTGAAGGCGAAGCGGCACAAAGCTATTTTGGGGTTTTTGATCAATTGATCCTATCGCAAAAGGAAGATTTTTATATGAATGGCCGAAATCGCCGACCTCCAAAGGATAATGTAAACGCATTGCTATCATTTGTTTACACACTTCTGATGCACGAAGTACGGGCAGCATTGGAAAGCGTTGGCCTTGATCCCTGCGTTGGGTTCTTCCATACCGACCGACCCGGTCGGGCAAGTCTAGCTCTCGATATGATGGAAGAATTCCGGCCATATCTGGCCGACAGGCTTGTTTTATCGCTGATTAACCGTAAACAGGTTAACCGGCATGGTTTTAAAGGCAACGAAGCAGGTGGAATTCTGATGACGGACGATACACGAAAAGAAGTAATTACTGCTTGGCAGAAACGGAAACAGGAAGAAATTCAACATCCGTATTTACAAACCTCAATTCCGGTTGGGTTGTTGCCATATACCCAGGCCTTGCTAATGGCGCGGTTTATAAGAGGCGACATTGATAATTACCCGGTTTTTGTAAACAAATAATTCGAAGCTTATGATGGTATTAGTAACTTATGATGTGGAGACAATAACTCCGGCAGGACGCAAAAGACTGAGACAAATTGCCAAACAATGTGTTAACTTTGGCCAGCGGGTTCAAAATTCGGTATTCGAATGTTTAATCGATCCTGCAAAATTTACTGAATTAAGATATAGGCTCGAATCTATTATTGATCCTGAGGCTGATAGTTTACGATACTACTTCTTGGGCAACAATTATAAAAACCGGATAGAACATGTGGGGCATAAAGAAAGCTACGATCCTGAAGGGACTCTCATTATTTAGTTCCGCGTACCTTATGCTCTCATGAAAATCCCGGTAGATCGGCGAATGTTGAAAATTAAGGACTTGAACTATTTTACTTGAAATTTTATGATTTATTTTGAATTATATTTGACAGTCAGCGGAATGCGCTTTGTATCTAGCTGAGATACAATACTTCAAACACTATACAGTCGCGCCTCGCAAGGGGCGCGTGGATTGAAACCTCATTCAAGCATGCAATTTTAATGACGCCTTGACTGTCGCGCCTCGCAAGGGGCGCGTGGATTGAAACCCACAATAAATTGATTTCCGTAATTGCCGAAATAGTCGCGCCTCGCAAGGGGCGCGTGGATTGAAACTTCGACAAGAGTAGAGCAGGCACAGAACACAAAGGTCGCGCCTCGCAAGGGGCGCGTGGATTGAAACATCATTTAAGATGCAATTTGAACAATTTTTCATAGTCGCGCCTCGCAAGGGGCGCGTGGATTGAAACCACCTATATAGTCGTTCGGATAAAATAAAAATGTCGCGCCTCGCAAGGGGCGCGTGGATTGAAACAATTAGGACTGGCAGCCGCTCAACCAATTCCAAAGGTCGCGCCTCGCAAGGGGCGCGTGGATTGAAACACAATTACACCAAAGATTACCCAATTCATCGGGGTCGCGCCTCGCAAGGGGCGCGTGGATTGAAACCATATACGATAAATCCTTGTGCCAGAAAAGCCATGTCGCGCCTCGCAAGGGGCGCGTGGATTGAAACTGGGGTTGGTGCTTGGGCCTCATTGGGTGGTGCAGTCGCGCCTCGCAAGGGGCGCGTGGATTGAAACACCGCGACAATTATGACAGAGCCAACATCCGCAGTCGCGCCTCGCAAGGGGCGCGTGGATTGAAACACTTTCGGAACGAATACGGTTTTGATGAACATTTAGTCGCGCCTCGCAAGGGGCGCGTGGATTGAAACTGTTTTTACATTGCTCGCTATGGGTAGACCATTTGGTCGCGCCTCGCAAGGGGCGCGTGGATTGAAACATTTTACGTTGTTTGTGGTTGCCTTGATTTATGGGTCGCGCCTCGCAAGGGGCGCGTGGATTGAAACTTATATCGGCTATAAGCAGTCAAGATACGCATCAGTCGCGCCTCGCAAGGGGCGCGTGGATTGAAACATAATGCCGTAAATGTAAAGTTCACCATCAATACGTCGCGCCTCGCAAGGGGCGCGTGGATTGAAACCGTTCAGGGTGTGTTTTCCTGATTCAAGGTCAAAAGTCGCGCCTCGCAAGGGGCGCGTGGATTGAAACTTTCCTGTTCCAGTGTCCAAAAACAAGGCGCAACGGTCGCGCCTCGCAAGGGGCGCGTGGATTGAAACTTAACTTATTCGATAATTGATGATTTATTTTTAAGTCGCGCCTCGCAAGGGGCGCGTGGATTGAAACAGAAAAGAAACTGATCTGTTCAACCAGTGGTAGTGAGTCGCGCCTCGCAAGGGGCGCGTGGATTGAAACAGTACTGAATATTGCACATGGAATACTGTTTGTGTCGCGCCTCGCAAGGGGCGCGTGGATTGAAACTGAATACGAATAACCTCAGAATTTACAAGTTCCGTCGCGCCTCGCAAGGGGCGCGTGGATTGAAACTCGGAGATGATTTACCATGTTCAAATCAAAGAAGTCGCGCCTCGCAAGGGGCGCGTGGATTGAAACTGTTTAGTTATAGAAATAGTTATGGTTTTCTGGGTCGCGCCTCGCAAGGGGCGCGTGGATTGAAACTGAATTATGACAGTTCTAAATAAACGCCGGAGACGTCGCGCCTCGCAAGGGGCGCGTGGATTGAAACACAAAAGATAAACCTCTATCCATTAAAACATCAAGTCGCGCCTCGCAAGGGGCGCGTGGATTGAAACCACTTTTCCCCGGCTTCTGAATTGTCGTGCGATGTCGCGCCTCGCAAGGGGCGCGTGGATTGAAACCGTTTTCTGTCAGTATTTCAGTTTCTCCGGTAAAGTCGCGCCTCGCAAGGGGCGCGTGGATTGAAACAATGTATAACCAATTTTTGAGCAATTTAGATTGGTCGCGCCTCGCAAGGGGCGCGTGGATTGAAACTTATATTGACGAGGAAAATTTACTTCGTGAAATGTCGCGCCTCGCAAGGGGCGCGTGGATTGAAACTGATATAATGAATTCAATGTTTTTAGACTTTTGGTCGCGCCTCGCAAGGGGCGCGTGGATTGAAACTCGTATGATATTGCAAAGCGTTTCAGTATCATAAGTCGCGCCTCGCAAGGGGCGCGTGGATTGAAACGATATAGGCATACCGGAAACGACGGGACCCGTCGGTCGCGCCTCGCAAGGGGCGCGTGGATTGAAACCGTTTACTTTTCGTGCAAGTGTAAATTCTTTAAGTCGCGCCTCGCAAGGGGCGCGTGGATTGAAACTGGTCTTAGATAGTCTTTCGTGTGCTGGCCTGAGGTCGCGCCTCGCAAGGGGCGCGTGGATTGAAACTTATTTGGCGGGGCTTTTGCTCAATTTTCAATTGTCGCGCCTCGCAAGGGGCGCGTGGATTGAAACAGTGTTATCCAAATTCAGGAGCATACTTTCAAGTCGCGCCTCGCAAGGGGCGCGTGGATTGAAACACGTTGATCAGTGAACTGTAAGGAATATACAGAGTCGCGCCTCGCAAGGGGCGCGTGGATTGAAACAATAAACAGAAAACGGTTGGCAATTACGCGGCTTGTCGCGCCTCGCAAGGGGCGCGTGGATTGAAACATCATGGCATTAAAAAGAATAGAACCTATTAGTGGTCGCGCCTCGCAAGGGGCGCGTGGATTGAAACTCCCGAACGCGGCCCAATATGCTGTCATATTTGTCGCGCCTCGCAAGGGGCGCGTGGATTGAAACACGTCAAGCACTTCGCGGTAATAAATTTTTGGGGTCGCGCCTCGCAAGGGGCGCGTGGATTGAAACTTCAATCATTTGATCCAAGCATAACTGCTTCTGGTCGCGCCTCGCAAGGGGCGCGTGGATTGAAACTCCATTCACAACCGAATGGAACATGGTAATAGCACGTCGCGCCTCGCAAGGGGCGCGTGGATTGAAACGTTCCGATGATACCAGGGGAGAAGAGTTTGAACGTCGCGCCTCGCAAGGGGCGCGTGGATTGAAACTTACCACTGCACCTGTTGGCATTCCAAAATCAGGTCGCGCCTCGCAAGGGGCGCGTGGATTGAAACATCTGCTTAATGTAACTTATAAGATCGAAATCGGTCGCGCCTCGCAAGGGGCGCGTGGATTGAAACGTCCAAACCAACTGTCTCCGCCTTTGGCTTTCGGGTCGCGCCTCGCAAGGGGCGCGTGGATTGAAACTGTAAGCGAAGAGTTGAATCCGTATTGCCCGTGTCGCGCCTCGCAAGGGGCGCGTGGATTGAAACGCGGTTGGTTGGCGACCTGATAGAAGAATTGCATGTCGCGCCTCGCAAGGGGCGCGTGGATTGAAACTAATAACTGCTATTGAGTTTTCAGGAGCTTTATCAAAGTCGCGCCTCGCAAGGGGCGCGTGGATTGAAACCTTTATTATTCGCCAGTATCACAATATCATCACAGTCGCGCCTCGCAAGGGGCGCGTGGATTGAAACATCGTTGTTGGCCAACGATTCCGGGAAATTTGGTTGTCGCGCCTCGCAAGGGGCGCGTGGATTGAAACATTGATTCCTGAAATACTTGTGAAAAATCGACGTCGCGCCTCGCAAGGGGCGCGTGGATTGAAACGTTACTGTATCGATAAAATTGGCATCGCCCTAAAAGTCGCGCCTCGCAAGGGGCGCGTGGATTGAAACAATAATTCCATTGATTGGTTTTGGAGAATCAAAGTCGCGCCTCGCAAGGGGCGCGTGGATTGAAACAACGCAAAGGGCGAACATCTAAAGATCAAACCATGTCGCGCCTCGCAAGGGGCGCGTGGATTGAAACAACAAAGGCACCTTTTAGCGAAAACTGCGGCGTGGTCGCGCCTCGCAAGGGGCGCGTGGATTGAAACATTAGTAGCTCCTGTATTTGGACTGTTCCAATGGGATGTCGCGCCTCGCAAGGGGCGCGTGGATTGAAACAGTTCTGACTAAACTGCTAAACCAAACCACTAAAGTCGCGCCTCGCAAGGGGCGCGTGGATTGAAACTTTGCTTTAAAAGTGACTGTGAAGATGATTCGCGGTCGCGCCTCGCAAGGGGCGCGTGGATTGAAACTTTTGCCATTTAGGGTTCTTTAATTTGTCTAAAGTCGCGCCTCGCAAGGGGCGCGTGGATTGAAACGTAATGGAAGGCAATATTATTTCAGGAAGTATTTTAGTCGCGCCTCGCAAGGGGCGCGTGGATTGAAACTGTTTGCCTCTGATTTAGTTGAAGGGGTATCGGCGTCGCGCCTCGCAAGGGGCGCGTGGATTGAAACTCCGGTGGCACTTCCATTAGATTGTCGTCAAAAGTCGCGCCTCGCAAGGGGCGCGTGGATTGAAACTCGCTGGTTATAGCATTTGTATTCCTTATTTGCGTCGCGCCTCGCAAGGGGCGCGTGGATTGAAACATATCGGCGTGATTGCTTTCAAGGGTTTCAAGGTCGCGCCTCGCAAGGGGCGCGTGGATTGAAACTTCACGTGCCAGTGAAATTTATTTACTCTTTCGTCGCGCCTCGCAAGGGGCGCGTGGATTGAAACATATCGGCGTGATTGCTTTCAAGGGTTTCAAGTGTCGCGCCTCGCAAGGGGCGCGTGGATTGAAACTCATAAGTTTGAACAGACAATAAATGCAGCTACAGTCGCGCCTCGCAAGGGGCGCGTGGATTGAAACTTCCTTGCCCTCTGAATTTGTCTGAATACAAGGGTCGCGCCTCGCAAGGGGCGCGTGGATTGAAACATAGAGATAGCCTTTCTTTCTTCGTCTGAGCAGGTCGCGCCTCGCAAGGGGCGCGTGGATTGAAACTTTTTATCGTTTGATTTATAAAGTTCAGTTTGAGTCGCGCCTCGCAAGGGGCGCGTGGATTGAAACTTCTTAAATTACACATAATGTTTGGTGTATGCGGTCGCGCCTCGCAAGGGGCGCGTGGATTGAAACTACAATAAGCAACGGTGCAGCCACCTTGACAATGTCGCGCCTCGCAAGGGGCGCGTGGATTGAAACTTTATAAAAGTCATGGTATTATCTCATATAGTTGTCGCGCCTCGCAAGGGGCGCGTGGATTGAAACATCAATAAAAGAACCAAGATATATTTTCTTTTGGGTCGCGCCTCGCAAGGGGCGCGTGGATTGAAACCTGCCCGAATGTCAGCAACTGGCGTAATCACGTGTCGCGCCTCGCAAGGGGCGCGTGGATTGAAACTTACTATTACAGTGCGCTGCCCATCCGTTGTATGGTCGCGCCTCGCAAGGGGCGCGTGGATTGAAACTGATTCAATTGGTAATTTTTCGGAATATTCGCCGTCGCGCCTCGCAAGGGGCGCGTGGATTGAAACTTGATTTGCTCCGGGTTGATCAGCTCCACTGTCTGTCGCGCCTCGCAAGGGGCGCGTGGATTGAAACCTGTTGGCCGGATCGGCAAGGCTGATGTTTGAAGTCGCGCCTCGCAAGGGGCGCGTGGATTGAAACTCCAGAGTAAGGTTTCCCAGGTATTCAGGTGAAGTCGCGCCTCGCAAGGGGCGCGTGGATTGAAACGTACATCGGCAATAGTACCGTTCAATCCTCCGGGTCGCGCCTCGCAAGGGGCGCGTGGATTGAAACCACCATATCGCCGTAAACCGTCAGTCCGCGGTGGTCGCGCCTCGCAAGGGGCGCGTGGATTGAAACATTTTGAAATAGTTAAGGTTTGTGGGGATAGAAGGTCGCGCCTCGCAAGGGGCGCGTGGATTGAAACACCCCTCCAAAAAGGGGGAAATCCTCCGGGTATAGGTCGCGCCTCGCAAGGGGCGCGTGGATTGAAACGATTTTAGGCACTGAAGTTCGCGGTGGGTGATTTTGTCGCGCCTCGCAAGGGGCGCGTGGATTGAAACATCATTATTCACCACCACAAACATGGCATCGTTAGTCGCGCCTCGCAAGGGGCGCGTGGATTGAAACTCGATTTGGCCCGTCTATATTCCTTGATATAGGGTCGCGCCTCGCAAGGGGCGCGTGGATTGAAACCAGATAGCTGTATTGATTGCCAGCGGACGGCTCGACGTCGCGCCTCGCAAGGGGCGCGTGGATTGAAACTTCTCGGTGGCCGAACATTGCCTGTTGGTCCGTGTCGCGCCTCGCAAGGGGCGCGTGGATTGAAACTATGAAAAGAGTGGCGTAATCTCGCAATTATACGTCGCGCCTCGCAAGGGGCGCGTGGATTGAAACCAGAACTTGCCACTATTGTACTTGCGCGGCCTGTCGCGCCTCGCAAGGGGCGCGTGGATTGACTTTCCTATATTCCGGGTGCGACTTAAAGTCGCGCTCGGAATGGAAACAGGAATGCAATCTTACAGCTCAATCAGACTTCCAGCACTATGCAATTTGTCGTACCGCTGGGTCACAGCAAGCTGATATTGAGTCAAAAATAATTGTAACATTAGGAGTGCAACTTTGATGGAAAACGAAAACTGGTTTTGGTCACTTTGTATTGTTATTCTGAATTGAGGAGAATAATGAAATGTGGAGCTATTTGTTTATTTTTAAGCCGAAAATTAAAAAATAAAAGGTCATGTTAAAAGATCTAATCCTGAAAAATCGCAGTTATCGCCGGTTTTACCAATCTGAACGAATCAGCAAGTCGCAGTTAGCTGAATGGGTTGATTTGGCAAGGTGCTCAGCATCCGGACGTAACTCGCAATCCTTGAAATATATCCTGAGTACCGAAGAGTCGCTCAATGCCGGAATATTTGAACAGTTAGCATGGGCTGGTTATCTGTCGTATTGGAAAGGGCCAGAGGAAGGTGAACGTCCGGCAGCTTACATTGTGATGCTTCACGACACCTTGATTTCAGGAAATTATTTTTGTGACGATGGAATTGCCATGCAAAGCATTTTGTTGGGAGCTACTGAAGCTGGATTTGGAGGGTGCATTATTTATTCGGTCAACCGGAATAAGCTTAACAAAATACTGAATCTTTCAGACCAATATGAAATCCTTTATGTTCTTGCCCTGGGAAAGCCAAAAGAAACAGTGGTTCTGGAAGAAATAAAGGACAATGATATAAAATATTGGCGCGACGAAAATCAGGTTCACCACGTTCCAAAACGTTCGCTGGAGGAGATTATCCTGGAAGTAAAATGAAGACTCGATTGGCGAAAAAGTAAATTAGACATAATATAATATCGAAATTAGACTTGAATTTGGGATTGTATTCCCGAAAACAGACTTGAATTTGGGATTGTAATTTTGAAAAGGTCAAGTTTAAAGGCTAAGGTAAAATACTCTTTTGACTGAATTGCGTCTATACAAATTCAAGCATTGTGCACCTGAAAAATCGCTACCTTCCACCCATATTTCTGAACCCACTATTCCGATTGTTAAAATGAAGCTAGGATGTGCTAATCGTCAAATATTGAAGTTTTTGTGCTTTTTTGTTTTGCTTTTTTGCTCACCGGGCTTGTCTCTGAAAGCTGAACTCAACCGCTTTTATCAAAAAAGCGATGGTTTGGCAGGAACCTATTTTAGCGCTTTTCTGCACGATTCTCATGGATATTTTTGGGTTGCAACGAGAACCGGATTGAGCCGGTTCGACGGATACAATTTTAAGTCATACTGGAATGATGTTTCAGATGAGAACAGCATTAATTCATCTCAGGTTCAAAGCCTTTTCGAAGACTCAAAAGGGCAGCTTTGGGTAGGTTCGAATGTCGGAATCAATATTTACAACTACGAAAGTGATAACTTCCGGCGTATTAAGTTGATATTTCAAGGAGCGGAAATCAATTTGGCCGTGATGCAGGTTTTGGAGGATCAGGCGAAAAATATCTGGCTGATTACTTCAAACGGACTGGTGAAAATTGTACATGAAACGCAGCAACAAATCTTCTACAACACCCGGTTCGAAAGCAATGGATCTCCGTCATACACCCAATTTATTCAGGTAGCAATCGATCTAAATGGGAATATCTGGATTGCCAGTTCATCCAACGGAGTGATTATTTTCAATACCCAGGAAACGAAATTCCAGACATTTCAGGAATATACCGGAAATAAGATCGACCTTTCCGGCCGGCCATTTTTTGTGGTTCATACAAACCCTTCAGGAACAATTATTTTGGGTCCTCGCGAAGGCGATGTTATCGTTTATGATTTCTTCAGTAAAAAAATAGAGTTTATTCCATTTAGAACCGAAACCGAAGGAGAAATGCTGGGCGGTGTTTGCTCAATTATAACCGATTCGAATGGTAAAACCTGGGCAGGAACGGAGTATTGCGGGCTTAAAGAATTGGATTTAAAGAACCGGAAGTTGATTGATGCCAACGCGAGCATAACGGCTGATAATATGAGTAAATCGAAGGTTTTTTGTTACGAAGACCGGTTTGGCGATCTGTGGTTTGGTATTACTTACCAGGGGCTTTACCACAAAGTGAAACGCGTTCAGGCATTTAACTCATTTACTCCCTCTGCAAACAATCTTGGCCATCATTTAGTGAAATCGATTTTGCGCGATTCGCGAGGAAATTTGTGGGTAGGTACCGATGGCGGCGGAATCTATATTTTGAAAAAGGGCAATTCTCAGTTTCAAACGGCGGAGAGCGTTGTGAATGGAGGATCGGCATTGAAGAGGCAGGTGGTAATGTGCCTTCACGAAGACCGGCAGGGACGAATTTGGATTGGCACTTACCTCGATGGTTTATACTTCTTTAACCCTCGTAACAACTCAATTAGCCATTATTCTGTAACCGATTTTGGAGATGGTTCCCGATTAAATAGAATCTTCGATATTGAAGAAGATATATCAGGAAACCTCTGGTTCGGAACCAACGGGTCGGCTCTTTTTTGTCTGGAAGCCGCATCAGGCAAGATAGTTCATATTGGGAGTGTGGTTGTAAACGGAAAACCAACCTTTTTGAATCGCTACATCAACGACATCAGGATTGACAAATCGAATAATTTTTGGCTGGCAACTTACAATGGATTTATGGAATGGAATCCGCCCAATAAAACATTGAAGGAATTTAAAGGTCTGATCAATAAAATTAACGATGAGACAATTGGCTCGATGGTGTTTGATAAGATTGGAAATCTCTGGTTATCAAGTCTTTCCGGCCTTTATCGTTTCAATCCTGAAAATCAAAAACTAACCAGCTTTAACACTGCCAACGGTTTGTGCGACAATACTGTAACGGCATTGGTAATTGATAGCGACGGAAAAATCTGGGCATCGACTTCAAACGGTATTTCAGTTTACGATCCGGCCAAAAATTCATTTAAAAGCTACTTTGAATACGACGGATTACCATTCAACGAATTCTTGTCTCACGCTTCGTACAAAGATGAAAACGGAACTATCTATTTTGGTGGAACCAATGGATTGGTATCGTTCAATCCGAAAGACATTGTTGACCGGAAAGAAAATCCACGATTGGTTTTCTCGAACTTAAAGGTTCTGAATCAGGAACTTAAAAACGGACGGTTGCCGAACAACCGCAAAGTACTCAGAAAATCGATCAATGAAACCGATACAATTCGCCTGAAATACTCTGACAAAAGCTTTTCGTTCGAATTTGCTGCCATTGATTTTTCGGCTCCTGAAAAAATTAAGTACGCCGTGATGATGAATGGATTTGATAAATCATGGATCATAAAAGATTACAGGCAGCGTTTTGCAACCTACACCAACCTGAACCCCGGCACCTACATGCTTCAGGTAAAATCGACCAATACCGATGGAGTTTGGGTTGAACCGGCACGATCGGTTTGTATCATTATTGCTCCTCCAATTTGGTTAACATGGTGGGCGTTTGTTGTTTATGTTGCTATGGTTCTGATAATTACATATTTCGTCAGGTCAACGGTTTTGTTCAGGCTACGAATGAAACACGAATTGCAGCAAGAACAATTCGAACGGCAGAAACAGGAAAGCATCAATCAGGCGAAAGTCCAGTTTTTTACCAATATTTCGCACGAGATTCGTACTCCGCTGACCATGATTCTGGCTCCATTGCAGCATTTGACCGAATTGTCGGTCAATGACGATCAGAAACTTCACCTGGGTTACATCAAACGAAATACTTTACGACTGCAACGATTGGTCACTCAGTTGCTTGATTTTCAGAAAATTGAAAGTGCCGGCCTGAAAAATGATGCCCGTTTAATAGACATGGTTCGTTTTGTGTCCGACATTGTACAATTGTTCGAAGGTACTGCTAAAGAGCAAGGTGTGGAGGTTTATTTCGACACCAATTGCGAAACCCTGACAGTTTGGGCAGATGCGGACAAAATGGATAAAATCTTGTTTAATTTATTATCTAATGCATTGAAATTCACGCCAAAGGGCGAAATTATTACAGTTTCGGTTACCGAAAACCATGAAAACTGTGAAATCTCGGTTTCAGATACTGGTATCGGTATTGCCTTGGAACATCAGGAAAAAATATTTGATCGGTTTTATCAGGTTGAAAATCAGGCGCACGAAAAGCACATCGGAACTGGTATTGGGCTTCATCTGGCAAAGAAACTGATTGAAATTCAGCATGGAACGATTATGGTGAAAAGTGAACCCAGTCACGGAAGTACTTTTACCGTGCATTTACCTTTGGGCGATGCCCATCTGAGCAAAGAGGAGAAATTCACCGGTGTTCAGCAAGAGCTTGTTTTGAACGATTATGCACTTGAAATACCTGATAATCTGATTGATATTACTCACGGTGAGGATAATCAGAGAACCCGGGCAACGATTTTGTTGATTGAGGACGATCCGGATATTCTGAACTATCTCGAATCTGAGTTTGAATCGAAGTATAACATTCTGAAGGCCAGTAACGGTGATGAAGGCTGGGCTTTGATTTTAAAATATTTACCGATTCTTGTGATCAGCGACATCACGATGCCGGGAATGGACGGAATTCAACTTTGCAAACAAGTGAAAACTACACTGGAAACAAGTCATATTCCGGTTGTTCTGTTAACTGCCAGAACTTCGGTAGAAAATGAAATTGAAGGACTCGAAACCGGTGCCGATGCTTACATTCACAAGCCGTTTCATCCTTCAATACTTCGGTTGAACGTGGAGCGGATCATCGAATCTCGTGAAACGATGAAGCACAAATTTTCACCGGAAATGAGTTTTGTGGCCAAAGAAATGACTGTCACTTCGGCTGATGAAAAGTTTCTTCAACGGACAATGGACTATGTGAAAGATAATATGGCCGATGCCGATCTGAATGTTGAAAAGATGTGTGCCGATTTGGGAATCAACCGCGTTCAGCTTTACCGGAAGTTGAAAGCGCTTACCAATCAGGTTCCTACCGAATTTATAAGGATAATCAGGCTAAAACAAGCCGCCTATCTGTTGGAGAAGAAAAAGCTCAATGTTTCGGAGGTTGCTTTTCATGTTGGTTTTAATTCGCACCAGTATTTTACCAATAGTTTTCAGAAATACTTCAAAGTTTCACCTTCTGAATATGTGAAGAAATTCGATCAAAAGGAAGAATAAGCTTTGCGGCACAATTGAAGGTTGTTGAAATTCGCTCTAAAACTTCCTCCTCCTGAAGTATTCATCAGATGGGCTAATTCTTACATTCTCAGCAACATTTATCGCTCAATTGTAAAAATGGTTTTAAGAAATGTAACATTACTGCAAACGAAACCTAAGCATCATGCGTAATTTTGTTAGCATTCAAATACTGAAAAGTTTGGATGTTTTCACAATTAACCACCAACTAAAATGAATGTAAAAAAACGCGTAAAACAATCAGTTCTTAAGCGAAAAATTTGGCTGATAGGAATCTTAATTTTCTTTATCAGTAGTGTAACCAGTTTTGCCCAGACCGGAACGCTTGTTACCAGCGTGGAGGCTGAAAGTGGCGTATTGTATGGTGGTCTTACCAAAAGTACTTCTATTGCAGGCTATTCTGGGACAGGATATGTAACGAATTTCAGGAATGCGCCTGATAGTTTAAGCGTGGTAGTAACTGTTCCAACAACCGCTTTTTACTCCATTTTTGTGCGGTACAACAGCGGTGGAAATAAGTACCAGAAGCTTGATGTGAACGGAACTGGTGCTGCCGATGTATATTTTCCACAAACAAGCGGGTGGGCAAAAGCCGATGCCGGCAAGTATTTTCTCCATGTCGGCGCAAACAGCGTTACTGTAGAAAATAGTTGGGGTTGGGTGGACATTGATCAATTTCTGGTTTATACCACAGCACTTAACACCTACAATAATATAACTTCTGAGTTGGTAGATCCCAAAGCTACCACAGCAACCAAATCACTCTATAATTTTTTGTTATCACAGTTTGGAAAAAAAATTATTTCAGGGCAAACTGATAGTTATTACGATGATATAAAGAGAATTACCGGACAATCACCGGTTTATAGAGCGTGGGATTTTCAGCACTATACTGAAGGATATTCCTATTTGTGGAAAAATGGTGGGTTCTCGTTTGGAATAGATACCGGAGCCAAGGACAGCGAAAATGCGATTGCCTGGTATAACAGTACCGGGAAAAAGGGAATAGTTGGTTTTCAGTGGCATTGGCATTCTCCAAGTGGCGGAAACGTTGGAAAAAACACATTTTATACGGCAGAAACAACTTTTGATATAAGAAAAGCGGTTCAAGTGGGAACACCAGAATATGCCTTAATAATCAGGGATATTGATGCGATAGCCGCACAGTTGAAAAAATTTCAGACAGCAAATGTACCTGTGCTTTTCAGACCATTGCACGAAGCTGGTGGCGGTTGGTTCTGGTGGGGCGCAAAAGGTGGTACTGCATGTAAACAGCTTTATGCGATATTGTACGACCGGATAATGAATTTTCATCAAATCCATAATCTTATCTGGGTTTGGTCAACGCCTGAGACCGATTGGTATCCGGGCAATGGCATGGTTGACATCGTTGGACACGATTCGTACCCGGGTGATTTTAACTATGGAACTCAGAAAAATACTTTCGATAGATACTATAAACTTACCAATGGTGAAAAACTGGTAACTATGTCGGAAAACGGACCAATTCCAGATCCGGATAATTGTCTCGATTATGACTCTCCATGGTCTTATTTTATGTCTTGGAGCGATTTGGTCTTAAAGCAAAATTCGGAAGCTCATTTAAAAGCGGTATTCACAAACCCTAGGGTTTTGACATTGGAAAACGACACTATTCCGATGATTATCAGTACATCAAATGCTTCGGTATGTAGTTCAAGCACAATCCTTTTAGAAGCTTCGGCAAATTTTGGTGCAGTCAATTGGTTCGCTACACCAACCGGAGGAACAATTTTGCATACCGGAACTAGTTATACAACTCCGGCTTTAACCGAAACAACCACTTTTTATGTTGAGGCTTCCTACAATGGACATCCCAGTGCGATAAAAAGAACTGCTGTAACTGCAACTGTTTTTTCATCAGCTGAAACTTCGACAATATCCGGCATTTCAGCTGTTTGCCAGGGTACTGCAGGTGTCGTTTACTCGGTTCCAGCCAGTGTAAATGTGGATTCATACGCTTGGACATTGCCTTCCGGAGCAACAGGTATAAGCGCAACCAATTCAATAACCGTAAACTTTGGCAGCAATGCCATTTCAGGTAATGTTAAAATAAAAGGACACAATGCTTGTGGCGATGGAGCCGAAAGCACTTTTGCAATATTGGTCAATGAGATTCCTGTAACACCAGTTATTTCGTTGAATAATATTATACTACAATCAGATGCTTCAACCGGAAATCAATGGTATTTTAATAATTCATTGATTCCTGGTGCAGTTAATAACACTTATACTCCAACAAAAAGTGGCAATTATTATACAATTGTAACCCACGATGGATGTTCATCTCAGTCGTCAAATATTATCTCATTTATTATGACTGGTGTCGATGATCTGGTTGGCAAAAACGTCATTTGTATTTTCCCCAATCCGGTTGAACAAGGTAAACCCAGAATAACCATTTCAGGAATTGTTTTTACTGAAAATCCTTCGGTGAAGATTTTTGATTTGAATGGCAAAATCGTATATTCAGGCTTTATTATTGAACAAACGATTGATTTGGGTAAAGGTATTGATGCCGGAATTTATGTTGTCAATGTGATTACCAACGATAAAATTTATATCGAAAAACTGATCGTGAAATAATTTATAATCCTAACTAATACTCTAAAGAATTGAAAATGAGAAAATTATTTATTGCATTGTTGGTTTGTGTGAGCATTGTTGCTTCAGCACAAAAATTTCAGAATTTAGCAATGACTCCGCCAATGGGTTGGAATAGCTGGAATAAATTTGCCTGTAATGTGAGTGAAAAATTGTTGAAGGAAACTGCTGATGCAATGGTTTCAAGCGGTTTACGCGATGCCGGATATCAGTATATCATTATTGACGACTGCTGGCAGATTGCCCGCGACAGCATGGGATTTATCATTGCTGATAAAAATAGGTTTCCATCGGGAATCAAGGCTTTGGCCGATTACATTCATTCCAAAGGTCTGAAATTTGGTATTTATTCGTGTGCCGGAACAAAAACCTGTGCAGGCCGTCCCGGTGGCCGTGGTCACGAGTTTCAGGATGCTTACATGTACGCCAAATGGGGTGTCGATTATCTGAAATATGACTGGTGCAGTTCTGACGGACAAACCACCAAAGAATCATACAAGCTTATGAGCCAGGCATTGAAAGATGCCGGACGGCCAATCGTGTTCAATTTATGCGAATGGGGCGGAACCAAACCATGGTTATGGGCCAGCGAAGTCGGACATTTATGGAGAACCACAGGCGATATTTTCGATTGTTTCGATTGCGAAAAGAAAAATGGTGGCTGGTCGGCCTGGGGTGTAATGAAAATTCTCGATATGCAGGATGGTTTGAGAACGTATGCCGGACCCGGACATTGGAACGATCCTGATATGTTGGAAGTTGGCAACGGTGGAATGACAGCAAACGAAGATCGCGCCCATTTTTCGATGTGGTGCATGCTCGCCGCTCCTTTAACTTGCGGAAACGATTTGCGAAATATGTCGGCTGCGACTTTAGCTACTTTGGGAAATACCGAAGTGGTTGGTATTGATCAGGATGCATTGGGAATTCAGGGCTTGAAATATGCCTCCGAGGGTGGTTTGGAAACCTGGTTAAAACCTTTGGCCGGCGGCGATTGGGCTGTTTGTTTCCTGAATCGCTCTGCTGAAGCAAAAAACATTGATTTCGACTGGGCAAAAAATGTGGTGAACGACGATTTTGCCAAACGTAAATTGGATGCTTCTGTCGAGACCTTCAAAATCAAAGATATTTGGGCTAAAAAAGACCTTGGGACCACAAAAAAAGCATTGAAAGCCTCCGTTCCTTCGCACGATGTGCTGATGATGAGATTGAGCCTGGTCAAATAAAAGAGTGACTAAAGTTGATTGGCGCGATATCCTTTGCCGCTCACTTTAGTGAATGGACATGAAGCTATCACATTCCTTTCCGTCTGGAAATTGGACGGAAAGGAATTGGCTTTTAACAATGAATTTGCATTTTAAAGACAATTTAAATTACAATGAAAACTAAACCAAACCTATTCCTGATAATCGGTATCGTGCTGATCCTTAGTAATTTCAATTCAGCATCTGCTCAATCGGCTATGATCAACGTTTCAGGCCGTCATTGCACCAGCCTGAATGGCAAATGGCAATCGATTCCCGATCCAACCGGAATTGGCAATTGGCGCGAGGTATGGAAAGAAAAGAAACCGAAAAAAAAGACCGATTTTGTTGAATATTCCTTTGATGGAGGTCCGCTCCTGAATGTTCCTGGCGATTTCAATACCCAAATGCCAGAGTTGACTTATTTCGAAGGCACGGTCTGGTACAAAAAAACATTCAGCAATAACCTGAAAAGCGGCCATCGGTTGTTCCTTCATTTCGGGGCAGTCAATTATAAATCAGATGTTTACCTGAACGGAAATTTGATCGGAAGCCATGAAGGCGGATTTACACCTTTTCAATTTGAAATCACCAAAGCGCTTAAGGAAGGCACTAATACCATCGTGGTTAAGGTAAACAACAACCGGGTTGGAGACGGTATCCCCGGAACGGGCTACGATTGGTTCAATTACGGAGGAATTACCCGCGACGTAAACCTGATTGAAACCGACAACTCCTTTATTGTCGATTATTTTGTTCAGCTGAAAAAACATTCGTTGAACGAAGTGCTGGGCTGGGTAAAACTGAACGGATCGCAACCAGCACAAAAAGTATCTGTTAAAATTCCTGAATTGGGCATCGATTACCGAACTCAGGCCAATTCAGAAGGCTTGGCCGAAGTGAAATTTGCTTCGAAGTTTAAACTCTGGTCGCCCGAAAATCCGAAGCTTTATTCTGTTATTATTCAAAGCGAAACCGATACTGTTGCCGACCAGATTGGTTTCCGGAGTATGGAAACGAAAGGTGCCCAGATTATGCTGAATGGCAAACCTGTTTTCCTGAAAGGAGTGAACATTCATGAGGAAAATCCATACCGCGCAGCTAAAGCCTTTTCAGAATCTGATGCCCTGACTTTATTGACATGGGCGAAAGAGTTGGGCTGTAACTTTGTGCGTTTATGCCATTATCCGCACAACGAGCACATGGTTAAGCTGGCCGAACAAATGGGCATCATGGTTTGGGACGAGATTCCGGTATATCAGAACATCGAATTTTCAGCTCCGGGCGTAACCGATAAAATGAGCCTGATGTTGAAGGAAATGATCCGTCGCGACCGGAACCGTTGCAGCGTTTTTCTCTGGAGCATTGCCAACGAAACGTATTCAACCACTGCAAACCGCGACAATGCATTGATCGACCTTTCGAAACTGTGCCGCCAGCAGGATTCAACCCGGCTGATTACCACCGTACTTTGCAGTCAGGGCTATGAAAATAATACCTTCAATGTTTGGGAAAAGCTTTACAACTACTTCGATGTGATGTCGGTTAATGAATATTTAGGCTGGTATGTGCCATGGCAAGGCAAACCTTCCGATGTGAAATGGAAATTGGTATGCAATGATAAACCCATGATTATTTCTGAATTTGGTGGCGAAGCAAAATATGGAAGCAATTTCGGACCAAAAGACGAAGCCGATTCGTGGAGCGAAGAATATCAGGAAAAAATATACAAAGACCAAATTGAAATGTTTGGCACAACTCCCAATCTGGCAGGTGTTTGCCCTTGGTTGTTGGTCGATTACCGCTCTTTAGGCCGGATGCACCCAACCAAACAAGGCGGATGGAACCGTAAGGGTTTACTTTCAGAAAATGGTGACAAGAAGAAAGCCTGGTACATCCTGAAAGCCTATTACGACGGAATAAAAAATGAATATTGATGACACGTCAAAAGTTGGAGGGCAAACTAAAATGACTAATAAACAAGAAATTGAATCGATTATTGAGGAGCAGGGGTTTTTGGATTTTCGCTGGATCAATCCGCAAGATGTTATGGTGGCTCAGTGGGTTAGAGTAAAATGTACTTTCGGTTGCAACGATTATGGATTGGGAGCTTGTCCGCCTAATACACCTTCTGTTGCCGATTGTCGAAGCTTTTTTAATGAATATTCCAACGGATTGATTATCAGATTAAGCAAACAAGCCAGTAAGGATTCATATCCTTCAGATTGGTCAAGGAATATGACGAATAAATTACTTGAACTTGAAAGACTGGTATTTTTAAAAGGAAATCAAAAAGCATTCTTATTAAATCAAACTTGTTGCGGTTTGTGCAAAGATTGCTCGCACAACCGGGTCGATTGCAAAGATAAGATGAGATCCAGACCAAGTCCTGAAGCTTTTGCGGTTGACGTTTATCAAACTGTGCGTAACGCAGGAATGGAGATTCATGTTGTTGCTGAAAATCCTTCAGAAATGAATAGAATAGCAATACTATTGATCGATTAAAAATAGCGATAAGCTAACGAATAGCTGTTACGAAACCAATTAAACCTAAACCAATGAAAATGAAATTATTACTGACTATTGCGATCATAATTTTCCTCGCGTTTTCCTCCAAATTAGTCATTGCCCAGCAATCTCTTTGTACTCCGAATCCTTCGAAAGAAGCGGTTGCGTTGTACAAGTACATTCAGGATATGAAAGGTAAAAAGATCCTTTCTGGTCAGCAGGATTCGCCTTGGGGGATCGATGAATTTGCCTACCTGAAAGAAAATACCGGCAAGCAACCGGCCATCAAAGGCATGGACTTCATCGCGCAAAAAGACAACCCCGGCGAAGTTCAAAAAGCCATCGACTGGTGGAAAGCCGGTGGAATTCCAACCATCATGTGGCATTGGGGCGCACCGTCCGTAGGCGAAGGATACGAAGCCAGCAAAAAGCCCATCGAGATCGACAATTGTTTTGTTGAAGGAACGCCTGAGTACAAAGCATTCTGGGCCGAACTGAAAGAAAAGGGCGATTTGCTTCAGCAGCTTAAAGATGCCAATGTACCTATAATCTGGAGACCATTTCATGAATTGAACGGCAATTGGTTCTGGTGGGGAAAGCAAGGTCCTGAGCGGTTTAAAAAGCTTTGGATAACCATGTACAATTACTACGTGAAAGAACGCGGACTCAACAACCTGATCTGGACACTTTGCTATACAGGACAACCCGATGCCGCCTGGTATCCCGGCGATCAGTATGTTGACATTGCCGGAGCCGATACATATACAAAAAATGACACACCGCAAATGGAAATGTACAATAAAGTTAAAGCAATCACAAGCAACAGAATTCCGATTGCTTTTCACGAATGTGGTACACCTCCCAATCCCGACAAATGCCTGAGCGAGGGCGGAATGTGGTCGTGGTGGATGGAATGGCATACATCACATTTACAAAATCTGGACAAAACATACCTGAAATTTGTGTACGACCACGAATTGGTAATCACGCTCGACGAAGTTCCTGATATTATGGCAACGTATGGTCCGAAATCCAAATAGAGTAGTTAAACATTATAACTGAAATTAATATTTAAAAAGCTTTTGTCATGACTCATATTTTCAACAAGTTAAAACTGATTTTTATTTTATTGGCGGTCACTTCCCTATCGTTATCTGCGCAGGTTAAGGAAACTCCGGTTCCACGGATCATCGAAAAAGATGGCCGCCATGCCCTCCTGGTTGAAGGGCAACCGTTTTTAATGCTAGGCGGACAGGCACACAATTCAAGCGGTTGGCCGGGAATGTTGCCACAGGTTTGGGAAGCAATTGCAGCGATGCATGCCAACACGCTCGAAGTTCCAATCTACTGGGAGCAAATCGAAGCTCAACCGGGGAAATTCGACTTTTCGCTGATCGACACTTTGCTCGTTCAGGCACGGGAACGCAAAGTACATTTGGTGCTTTTGTGGTTTGCCACCTGGAAAAATGGGAGCAGTCATTACATGCCCGAATGGATGAAACTTGAATCGAAAAAATATCCGAATATCACCGGAAAAAACGGGCAACTTATTGATTCACCTTCGCCGCATACAAAAGCAGCTATGGAAGCCGACGCAAAAGCGTTTGCTGAAGTGATGAAATACTTAAAGAAAGCTGATCCACAACACACTATTTTAATGGTTCAGGTAGAAAATGAGCCCGGTGCCTGGGGGAGTGTCCGTGATTTTTCTCCTGAAGCACAAAAACTCTTTGAAGGACAAGTACCTGAAAAACTGCTTAAACCTGAAATTCTAAAAGCATTGAACAAACCCGTCGTTGTCAAAGGAACCTGGACGGAAGTTTTCGGTAAAGATGCCGACGAGTATTTCCAGGCATGGTCGGTTGCCAGTTACATTGGCTACGTGGCTGCGGCTGGCAAAGCGGTGAATCCGCTGCCATTGTATGTCAACGCGGCATTGCGCGACCCGATTACCAACCCAACTGCAAACAATTACGAAAGTGGCGGCCCGACTGACAATGTGATCCCGATCTGGAAGGCAGCGGCTCCGGCCATCGACCTGCTTGCCCCTGATATTTATATTTCTGAAAGTGAAAAAGCGCTGAAAGTGATCGAGTTGTATTCCCGTTCCGACAACCCGCTGTTCGTTCCTGAGATCGGATCAGGCGCGGAATATGTCAGGTACTTTTATCCAGTTCTCTCATCTGGCGGTATTGGATTTTCACCCTTTGGAATTGACGACAATGGGAACGGAGAGAAAAAGGAAGAAACCGAAGCTCGCCTCGCTTCTATTGCGCAGGAATATGCCATGGCTGCCCCGATGATGCGTGAACTGGCCAAATGGGCCTTCGAAGGAAAGATCAAATCGGTGGTTGAGCGTGAAGATCATGCTGAACAGACCATCGACCTTGGCTCCTGGCAGGCCACGGTAACTTTTGGTGCGGCAAGAAGAAGTGCGGTGCAAGCTAATGCCAAACCGATCAGCAAAGCCATGATTGTTCAACTCGGTGAAAACGAATTCCTGCTGATAGGAACGCTTTGCCATTTCACCTTTAAACCACTTGGAGTTAACGCCGTCAAAGCGTGGCAATACCTGAAAGTTGAAGAAGGCAAGTATGAAAATGGAACCTTCAAACTTTTGCGCATCCGCAATGGCGACGAAACCGACTGGGGAGGACCAAGGATTGATGCTGCACCGGCGGTGCTGAGGACTACGCTGGTTGTGCGTTAAATAGTGTCTGATACGAATGAGTTGCAGGGTAGAATTTTTGGTATAAAGGTCAATTGTAAATGGTTATTGAAATACACGTCAAGTTTTCTGATCAATAAACTTGACATTTATTGAAAAAGATATATCTTTGTGATATGAATTTAGCAGAACAGATACGGACTCAAATTGGAAGCTTACCGAAGGGGAAATCCTTCGGGTATGCCGATTTGGGTATTGCCAAAGCCAACTACCAAACGGCTGCCAAAGTTTTAGAAAGGATGCAAAAAAAGGAAAGCATCAAAAAAATATCCAAAGGCGTATTTTACAAACCCGAACAAACCGTTTTTGGTGAATTAATGCCCGATTACAACGAACAATTGAAACAATATTTATTCAAAAATGGCAAACGAATAGCCTACGAAACAGGGTTTTCGTTGTATAACCAATTGGGGTTAACCACCCAAATGGCATTTCGCATTAAAATTGCCAGTCGTAGCAATCGCATTTCCATAAACAGAGGGGCACTCAAAGCCGATGCGGTAAAAAGCTATGCCGAAGTAACCGACGAAAATTATGAACTATTGGGTTTCTTGGATGCCTTTAAAGACATAAAGAGTATCCCCGACAGCAAAGTGAGTACTTCGGTAATGATTCTTAGTGCAAAAATCAAAAAACTAAACGATCAGCAGATTAAGGAAATGGTACAATATGCATTGCTTTATCCACCAAGGGTTAGGGCGTTGGTAGGGGCGATTTTAGAAAATATAAACAGTAAGGTAAATGTTCAAAAGCTGAAAGAAAGTTTAAACCCGCTTACTAAATTTAGCTTAGGACTGAAGCAAACCGATTTACCAACCATCAATAATTGGAACATCGAATGAACCTACACCTAAAGGATAAAGAAGGCAAGTATGAGAATGGAACCTTCAAGCTGCTCCGCATCCGAAATGGCGACGAACCCGATTGGGGCGGCCCAAGGATTGGCGCAGTGCCAGCGGTGATACGGACTAGGGTGGTTGTGCGTTAAACTAGCACTACTGGTGTAAAGTATATTTAGTATCTATAGTTCTTAAAATCTTAACTGTACACCAATTTTATACACTAAATCCATTTATAAAGATGTTTGATATTGATAGGCAAATATTTGACTTCATTGAGAAATTTCAAAAGGGGGAAAACTCGTATAAGTTATTTACAACAATACCTGATTTTTTTGTTGATGCTGATTTTCATGTGATTAACAATGGTAATTACAAACTATCGTTTACATTACAACCTGAAGAACTTAAGAAGGGATTAGACCTCGACTATTTCTTTCAGTATCCTTTTGTACTAGTGTTTGAAGGAAATCGAATTCTTGTTCAAAACGTAGATATTATAAATGGGAATCAGGGACTTAATAGTGATGCTCCTTGTAATCTTAATATAGAAGTAAAAGCATTTAAAGGAGATACAGACGAAACCTTATGGGAGCACTCCAAACAAACAGCATATTTTAGATATGATAGTAATCAATTTACTCCTGGGAAATCAGGGATTTGTTTTGATTTGACAACAGATTCTAAAGATAACGGTTTTTATAACGCATTACATCTCAAAGTCGATAATGTCGAATTATTATTCTATCATGAAAGTGTATCTCCAAAATCTGGCTATTATATCTTTAGACCTAATGGAATAATTGATTTTAAGAAATTCCAGCGTATTATTGATTCAATAATATCTGCTTTTGGTTTTTTGAACGGATATTATATGCCAGATACGGAGTATTATTTTGCTCATAAAACGATTAACGGTAAAAGCATTTTGACTTATCGTTACGAAAATAGCAAACGCTCATTTAATACAAATGCTCCTATTATTGATTCTGGTTATTATGAAGACGTTCCTAATGATAATCTTCAATTGTCAAGCCTCCAATTCAATAATTTAGTCAATTTACTTTATAAGAATGAAGAGTATCTACGTTCTGCTTTATTATTAATTAATGCAGGTAATTTAAAAGGTTGCGCAAAGGCTTCATTAGGTGCTGTTGCTTTAGAGACTATCACAATGAAAGTTGGAATGGAATCATTAAATGGACAAATTATAGAAAATGAAAAACTTAGTAAGGAAATACGCTATCAGCTTAATAAAACATTGAAAGGCTTTTCTGATAAATTAGATAAAGAACAATTTGGCGTTCTATCGAATAAACTGAATCAAATTAATAGTAAACCTAATGCAAGCAAACTTGAGGATGCATTCCAGCATCTAGAAATATCATTAGATGAAGAAGAAAAATATTGCATTAGTTGCAGAAATCTTTTTCTTCATGGCAATTTGCCACGAAGAAAAAAGGATATGTGGCTGACAGATATGGAATTGTTAGATGTTGTGGCAAATCGTTTAGTGATGCTGAGTTCAATTTTGTTGCTTAAACTCGCGAATTATAATGGAATGGTGATAGATAGAGGAATGACTGAAGTCACAAAGTGGCGTATGATTAGAAATGGTCACAAAGTACGTGGAGGAAATTGTTTAAGAAATATAAGTATGACTACTTCGTCCAATGTTTAATAACAATAAAAGATACAAATAGCCTCATTCGAATGAATCAATAAACTATAAAACCATAAACCAAACTAAAATGAAAAACTATCTAACCAAACAATTAACCATCAGCAAATTGAAAGGAATTATCCTTTTCATCTTCTTCCTTTCTTCTGCAATCACTTACGGTCAAAAAGCTGACCAGCAAACCTATCCTTTCCAGAACCCCGATATGCCTATTGAGCAGCGGGTTAGTAACATTGTTTCCCTGATGACGCTGGATGAGAAGGTCGCGTTTCTCAGTCAGAGTCCAAGTGTCGAGCGTTTGGGCATTAAAAAGATGGGGCATGTTGAAGGACTGCACGGTCTGGCTCAGGGAGCACCCGGCGGTTGGGGGCGGCGGGGTCCGGTTACCACCACTACTTTTCCACAATCGTATGGAATGGGCGAAACCTGGGATCCGGAAATCATCCGTCAGTCAGGCGCCATAGAAGGTTATGAAGCACGTTACGTTTTCCAGAGTCCCAAATATAGCCATGGTGGATTGATCATGCGGGCGCCCAATGCCGATTTGGGACGCGATCCACGTTGGGGCCGCACCGAAGAAAGTTTTGGCGAAGATGCTTACTTCAATGGCGTAATGTCTGTTGCAATGATCAAGGGGCTTCAGGGCGACGATCCCAAATATTGGCTCAGCGCTTCGCTTTTGAAACATTTCTTTGCCAATAGCAACGAAGACAACCGAACCGAAACATCATCAAATTTTGATACACGGCTATTTTATGAGTACTATTCGCTTCCTTTCCACATGGGTTTTGTTGAAGGAGGAGCAAAGTGCTTCATGACATCCTATAATCTGTATAACGGTATTCCCTGCACTGTAAGCCCGATGATCGAGGCGGCTGCGGTCAAACAATGGGGCGTTGATGGCGTGATTTGTACGGATGCCGGTGGTTTCAAAAACTTAACCGGCTCGCAGAAATACTATGAAAATACCACCCAATCTGGCGCTGGAACTGTCAATGCGGGTGTCAACCAATACCTCGACCGGAATTTTGAAGCTCCTGTAAAGAAAGCGATCGAAGAAGGTATTTTGACAGAGAAGCGACTTGATGAGGTGATCAAAGGGTCATTACGTGTTTTTATCCGGTTGGGATTGCTCGATCCTGCTGACCGCGTTCCCTACGCCAAAATCGGGAAAGACACAACAGAAATAAAACCTTGGAACACACAGAAAAACAAGGACGTGGTTCGGCTGGCTACTCAAAAATCCATCGTGCTCCTGAAGAATGCAGGAAATCTCTTGCCGCTGAATAAGAAGGCCATTAAGTCGATTGCTATGATTGGCCCACGCGCTGATCAGGTCGTTTTTGACTGGTACAGCTCCGAAGGTCCATACTCAATCACCCCACTGGCTGGTGTTAAAAACAAAGTTGGCAAAAAAGTGAAAGTACAGTTCGCTTTGGGCGATGATGTTGCGGCAGCGGTAAATCTGGCCAAATCATCAGACTTGGCGATTGTTTGTATAGGGAACAATCCTAACCTCGACAATGGCTGGAAAAAGATTTCAGGCCCTGATGAGGGGCGGGAAGATCTTGATCGCAAAACCATTACTCTCGGCGCTCAGGAAGAACTTATCAAACAGGTATTGGCTGCCAATCCGAAAACGATTGTCGTTCTTAAAAGTAGTTTTCCTTATGCCATCAACTGGACACAGGAGAATGTACCGGCCATTGTACACATGGCTCACAGCAGTCAGGAAGAAGGAAATGCTTTGGCTGACGTGCTGTTTGGCGACTACAATCCTGCCGGACGTTTGGTGCAAACCTGGCCCAAATCACTCGACCAGTTGCCTGAAATGTTGGATTACAACATCCGCAACGGTCGGACCTATATGTACTTCAAGGGTGAACCACTGTATCCGTTTGGCTTCGGTCTGAGCTACACTACATTCGCCTGGTCCAACCTTAAAACCAACGTAGTGAACCTTGCCAAAGATGGTTCAATCACTGTAAATGTGGATGTGGAAAACACGGGCAAGCGTGATGGTGATGAGGTTGTTCAGCTCTATGTCAAACACCTCAATTCCCAGGTTAGTCGTCCGGTTCAGGAACTCAAGGGATTTCAGCGCGTAAACCTGAAAGCCGGCGAACGCAAGACCGTGGCAATCCCACTGCAAGCAAAACGGCTGGCTTATTGGGACATCAGTAAAAATGACTGGCAGGTTGAACGCGACAGTATTGAAGTTCGTGTTGGTGCCTCATCCGCCGACATCCGCATGAAACAGAAACTAAAAGTGGAGTAGAAAAAAGATTAAGAGGCTGTTTAAATTTAGTTTTCTTGTTCCGTTAGGAACGAAAGATCGGTAGAATTAATGAAAAGATGAATGTCTTTTGTCCCGTACGGGACAATCCAAAGCTTGTTATTCGACATTTCTACCGACAGATTTTCCCTACGGGAAATTTTTAAATAGTCTCTAAATGAATAAAATGTTATTTAATTAACAATCAAGTATAAAGATGAAAATAATAGCAGTTCTTGTTTTTTTTCTAGCTATGATAATGAGCTATGGCCAAAAGTTGGATCAATCAGCTAAAAACCCAATCATAATTGATACAAAAAACCTTGCTGTAACTGTTGATGCAACCAATTGCCGTTGGTCAGCGAAAGTCAAAGGTACTGCGATGCAGATGAATGATGTGTTTTTTCTTCCGGGGGATGATCCTTCAGGCTGGAATGTTACCAGTTCCGTCAAAAAAGACGATAGCAATAAACTCGGATCGTTTGAGACAGTTACGCTACATGGAACCAAACCCGGACAACCCGATTTCGACTATAAAATATTAGTCAGTAAGAACAATACCGACATCATCATCAGCTTAGGCCGTACAAATAACACCGGAAAGTCAGTTGACCTTCAGGATATGGACTATTTTGTTTCGAATGATGCACGACTCGGAAGTACCACTGACAGATGGATCAGCCTGGGAACGCAGTCTCAAAATCGTGAGCTTTACGACCTCTGGCCTGTGATTAATTTAATTACACCCCGGATGTATATTGTGAATCATGTGATCAGAGACAGTGACACTGGAAACAGCCTGTTGATGGGTCATGTTACAGCCAATAAGGGAGCATCGAGGTTTGAAATATCATCGGGTTGGCAGGGTAAAACACCTGACAGGATGAGAGTAAGGGCCTATTGCAGCTACAAAATTACAATGCCCGCCGGAAAGAGTTTCACTGGAGAAAAGCTATTGATCGACTTTAATACGGATGCACTTCGTTCGATGGAACATCAGGGTGATCTGATAGCTATTGAATATGATGTTCGTCTGAAACAGCGGAAGCCAATAGATCTTAACGATCGGGAATTAGTTGCAAACAACTACACCCGTTACCATGGATGGATGTCGGGAGGAACCAACGCCAGCGCAGAGAAATTCTTTAAGGATAATGGGCTGGTAGATTTTTACTGGGGACTTGGAGGTCCGGGTCGTGGCGGAAGTTGGGGAATATATGGTTCAGGTGGAGCGACCCAGGATCGGTTTCTCACTTATGGCAGTGATAATAGCGACTGGATAAAATATGGTACTGTAGGTATTCCGCAGACCCGTCCCCCGCGTACCAACTATCCGGCTGAGTGCTACCTTCCAATCCGTACCGTGAAATTTGGCGGCGAAAGAGTGATCGATTTCTCAAACCCATTGTCAGTTAAACTTGAACGCGAACGCGCCTACGCAACATTCAAGGGTCAGGAAGGAATGACTGGCCGTTCGGAGATGGACTTTTCAGATTGGTGGGACAAATGGCCAGGGCAGTTCAACCCTTTTATAAGTGCATTGGAGGCGTATCGATTGGGAGGCGCTCCATGGCGGGAAGCAATGGACTCGCTGGCTCCCCGGATGGTCATCCGTTCAAACATGGCTCCGGTTGACCATTTCTATGGACTTGTCGATATTATTCGTGCATCGGAAGATGCCGATCAGGGTTATGAGGATAAAGAATCGGCAATGTCAGAATCAGTGTTTTCAGGGTTGTTCGGCGAAACAGTGTTTGGCTCGGCAATCCGGTTCTTTTACAACGGGCGTGTTTTTTGGAACGATGGCGATGGTTTTCATATTTACAAGTTCAAGGCTCCTCATGGAAAGGTCGGAACTTATAACTATGGACAGGCCAAGGTTGTGGCAAATTTCCGTTCACTTACCGCAAGCACATTACTTCTTTCTGAAGCCCTGGATGAGAAGTACCCTGAAAACAGGATTGAATTACTGAAAAGGATCAGCCCTGTAACAATGGATGTCGCCTATCCGGTTGACCTGTTTGTTCGTAAACCTGCACGGGTATGGAATATGCCAATTGAAAGGCCTTTTGGGAAGTGGTGTATTCTTGGGGTTTTCAATTACACCAGCAAAACCAGTCTGGAACAGGATGTGTATGATTTTACCACAAAATTGGATGCAGCGAAAGATCTTCGGCTTGATCCTGATAAAGAGTACATTGTTTATGAATTCTGGACGAAAAAACTCATTGGTACTTTCAAGGGTACTTTTGAAACACGTCCATTAAACCCTTATGATTGCGATATATTTAGCATCGTTGAAAAGCAGGATCGCCCGGTGCTTATATCCACCAGCAGAAATATCCGCCAGATGGCAGTGGATATAAAAGATCTCACCTATGATGCCCCGCAACGGATGTTAAAAGGTGTTTCACGCGCGGTTGCCGGTGATCCTTATCAATTGCGAATCTTTGTTCCTGAAGGTTTCAATGTAAAAAGAGTGGAATTGACCGATGGACTTACCGCCACAATGAAAACAGAGGGGAATTTACTCACTGTTGATTATAATTCACCAACCGGTACGGATGTAGAATGGAAAGTTTATTTCTGATAATCATTATTTAACACTAAGAACACTTAAAATCTATACAATGAAACGAGCATTATTTTTTACCCTAATCATTTTTGCTTTTATTTCAGTAAGTGCCCAAAAAACTGAAGTTCAATATTTGTCAGGACTTGACAAAGACCGCACTGTTCAGTGGGATTTCTTTTGTACACATGGTATGAATAGCGACAAATGGAGCAAGATTGCTGTTCCTTCCAACTGGGAGTTGCAGGGCTTCGGCACTTATATCTATGGAAACACGGATATGGATGCCAACGAAAAGGGGCTTTATAAATATGAATTTACCGTTTCCAAAAAATGGAATAAGAAAAGGGTTTACATTGTTTTCGAAGGTTCAATGACAGATACTGAAGTTAAAATCAATGGAAAATCGGCAGGAGCCATTCATCAGGGAGCATTCTACCGCTTTAAATACGATATTACTGACCTGCTTAATTTCGGTGCGTCGAACCTTCTGGAAGTGACCGTAAGCAAGGAATCATCGAACGAAAGCATCAACAGAGCTGAACGAAAATCTGACTACTGGGTATTTGGTGGCATATTCCGTCCGGTTTATCTGGAAGCTGTGCCGGTGCAATTTATTGATCGTGTTGCCATCGATGCCAAAGCGGATGGTTCATTTTATATGGACGTTTATACTGAAGGTATTGGCAGCGCTAAAACAGCAAAGGCTCAATTACAAACAATCAATGGTAAGCCTTTTGGATCGGCCATTGTTGCGAATATTGATAAAACTTCGAATAAAACCATCTTGAAAGGGACATTTAAAAATCCCGCTTTGTGGAACCCGGAATTTCCCAACAGGTATCGGGTAGCAGTGACTATTAATGATGGGAAAAAAGTTCTTCATCAAATCATCCAAAAGTTTGGTTTCCGCACGGTTGAACTAAAAGAAGGTGATGGAATTTATGTGAATGGACAAAAAATAATGTTCAGGGGAGTTTGCCGCCACACTTTCTGGCCTTCATCTGGTCGTACAAGCAGCAAGCAATTGGCCATTGACGATGTTAACCTGATGAAGGATATGAATATGAACGCGGTCAGGATGAGCCATTATCCGCCCGATCAGTACTTTCTGGATGTTTGCGACTCAATGGGTATGTTTGTACTCGATGAGCTGGCCGGATGGCAAAAGTTTTACGACACTCCAACCGCAAAAAGACTGGTGAAACAGGTGGTTGAACGCGACGTTAATCATCCTTCTATCGTTTTGTGGGACAATGGGAACGAAGGTGGTTTCAATAAAGAAGTACGCGAAGATTATGCCCTTTACGACCCGCAGAAACGAACGGTTATTGAACCTTGGTCAATCGTAAACGGAACAAATACAAAACACTATCCCAAATACAATTATGTAGAAAATGCCTTGACCAAAGGTAAGGAGATATTTTTTCCGACTGAATTTTTACATGGTTTATTCGATGGTGGTCATGGCGCGGGACTTGATGATCAGTGGAATCTGATGATGTCATCACCTTTGGCGGCTGGTGCATTTCTTTGGGTTTTTGCGGATGAAGGCATTGAGCGCAGGGACTTGCATGATTCTATTGACACGAAAGGGAATGCAGCTCCCGATGGAATACTTGGTCCTTACCACGAAAAAGAAGGGAGTTTTTACACTGTTAAAGAAATTTGGTCGCCTGTACATTTTAAAGAAACAGTTATTAATTCCGAATTCAATGGAAAACTTGAGGTGACAAACCGGTATCTATACACCAATTTAAATCGATGCAAATATTCGTTTGAATTGGCAAAGTTCGGAAAAACCTTCCCAAAATTAGAAACTGAAAAACAAATTGGAAATATTCAATCACCGGATATTGCTGTTGGCGAAAGTGGTTTCCTTTACCTGAATCTTCCCTCCGACTGGAAAACTTATGATGTGCTGTATGTTACTGCAAATGACCAGTATGGTCGCTTCATGAATACATGGTCGTGGAATATTACCAAACCCAAAGATTTCATTTCAAGATTGGTAAAGACGAATCAGGATAAAGTAACAGCAACTGATCACGATAGTATTTTGGTTCTTTCTTCAGGAAAAACAGAAATTACTTTCAATAAGAAAACCGGATTAATTACAGGAGTTCAGAATAATAGTAAAGCTATTTCTTTCAGTAATGGAATTCAATTCGCAGGTTTCACCGCTGTTTTTAAGGATATGAAGCATTATGCACTGGATAATAAACAGGTAGTTGAGCTTATTTATGATAGCCCCTGTCATGCCAAATTCACCATGTTACCTGGCGGATGGCTGCAACTCGATTACGATTATCAGCCTAATGGTTTATTGGATTATGCCGGAATAACTTTCTCCTATCCCGAAACCCTTGTAAAAGGAGCAACACTTTTGGCTGATGGACCTTTCCATGTTTGGAAAAACCGGTTAAAAGGTGTGCAGTTTGGTCTTTTCGACAAGTCCTATAACAATACAATTACAGGTCAGACATGGGATTACCCTGAATTTAAAGGCTACTATTCCAACTTCTATGCTGTTGAGTTGCAAACCAAAGAGTTACCAATAACAGTTGTATCGGCAACCAGCGATTTGTTTCTTCACCTTTTTACTCATGAACCAGCTAAATATTCCAAAGGAGTAAGAGGAACCGTGAACCCACCTTTTCCTTCCGGCAATATTTCCTTTTTGCATGGGATAAGTGGTATTGGCACCAAGTTTTCATCGGCTGAAGCAGAAGGCCCGCAAGGTCAGAAAAATAGCTATAACGGTGAAACTTTAAGCGGTACGCTTTATTTCAGATTTGGAGAATAGGTATCTTGAAAAGGATAAATTAACTAATTCAATATAAATAGAGTATGAAAAACATAAATCAACCTTATTGGACACTGCTCGCAATCGTTTTATTGCTTTCATCTTTCAGTATTAATGGGTTAGCGCAATCTGCTATTCCTTCTTTAAAAAAGCAGGGCACAGCCAAACAACTTATTGTTGATGGAAAACCATTTGTTGCCCTGTGTGGTGAACTGGGGAATAATAGCGCTACCAATATAGAATATATGAAATCAATTTGGCCGGTACTTACCGAGGGCAACCTTAATTCGGTAATAGCCGGTGTTTCGTGGGCGATGGTCGAACCAGAGGAAGGTAAATTCAATTTTGATATCGTTGGCGAGGTAATAAACGATGCCCGGAAGAATAACCTGAAACTGATTTTTATCTGGTTTGCAAGTTGGAAAAACGGAACATCCAGTTATGTTCCAGATTGGGTAAAAAGGGACTATAAACGATTCCCTCGCATTAAAATAAACGATGGCGACCCCATCGAATTAATCACCCCGTTAAGCGATGAAAACCGGAATGCCGATGCCCGTGCTTTTGCTGCCCTGATGAAATATATCAAAAAAGTTGACAGTAGCCAACGAACGGTTATTATGATGCAGGTTGAAAACGAATCAGGCGTATTATTGGACTCCCGCGACCGTTCAGCTATTGCCGACAAAGCTTACAACGGCCCTGTTCCGCAGAAATTAATGAGTTATATTATCGAAAATAAAGCCAACCTTGTTCCTGAACTAACTGACGCATTGAAAAGGAACGGAAACAAAACATCAGGAACCTGGGAAGAAGTATTTGGTCCAGGAAAACCTAAAGGACTTGTATTGCCAATCAGGAATCTTGTTCCACCTATGACCCAGGAAGAACAGGATGAGGCATTGGTGACTTATCCTTTCTATTCCGACGAAGTTTTTATGGCCTGGTATTATGCAACTTACATCAATTATGTCGTTGAAGCCGGAAAAGCCGAATATCCGATACCAATGTTTGTCAATGCCTGGCTAAAACAACAGCAACATTCATGGCCCGGCACTTATCCAAGTGGCGGATGCCTCCCGCAGGTATTCGATATATACCATGCCGGCGGCCCGTCAATCGACATACTTGCCCCTGATCTTTACCGTCCTGATTTTGCAAACGTAGCTGAAGAATTTACCCGTTCCGGCAATCCGTTGTTTATTCCTGAAACAAGTGGCGGAGCGCAGGGAGCAGCCAATGTGGTTTATGCTGTCGGACAACTGGATGCTCTGGGATTTTCTCCCTTTTATATTGAAAAACGAATTGTTGCCGGAGATGAATTGACACAAAGTTATAAAATGCTTTCCCAGCTTATGCCCTTAATTGGCGAACACCAGGGAACGAATACCATGGGTGCTGTTTTACTAACCGAAAGTAATTCTTCAAAAACCATTAAAATTGGTGACTATCTAATTAGCACTGACCTTCGGTCTGATCCACGTAATCTAAATGCTCAAAATACAGCTCCTCAAGGTGCAGCCATATTTATCATGACCGCTCCTGATGAATTTTACATAGGCGGAACAGGTATTACAATTTCTTTTTCACCAAAAGAAACCGGTTTAAAAACAGGACTGGCAACAGTTGAAGAAGGTGCTTTTGAACAAGGTAAATGGATTTCAGGTCGCAGACTTGCTGGAGATGATACCGGGCAGGGTGCTTTTGTCAGACTCCGAAATGGATATACTTTACAGAAAGTAACTTTATACAATTATAAATAGCGGAGTCAAAAGCATAAAACCATACAAATGAAAAAATCCCTTATTATTCTCTGTCTGGCCTTATTACAGATTACCACAAATGTTTGGGCTGTCGTACCGGGAACCCGCCAGCGTTTGCTGATGGATTACAATTGGAAATTTATTCAGTCAGATGTGAACGGTGCCGAAAAGCCAACTTTTGACGATTCTAAATGGAGAATGCTCAACCTTCCCCATGATTGGAGCATCGAAGGTGAATTTAAGGAAGATGCCCCTTCGCAAGGCTCCGGAGGTTATCTGCCGATGGGGATTGGCTGGTACCGCAAACAATTTACCTTGCTGGAAATGAGGAAAGATCAGCAATTCAGCATTGAATTTGATGGTGTTTACATGAACAGCGAAGTCTGGATCAACGGGCAGCATCTGGGAAAACATGTTTATGGTTATACCGGATTTTCATACGACCTGACTCCATTTCTAAAAAAAGGTAAAAACACCATCGCGGTCAGGGTCGATAATTCACTTCAACTCAGCAGCCGCTGGTACACAGGTTCAGGAATATATCGCCATGTATGGATGAGTATTACTGCTCCGGTTCATGTCGCTCAATGGGGAACATACATTACCACACCTCAGGTCGATTCAATATCTGCAACGGTTTCAGTTCGTACAAAAATCGAAAACAAACTTGCCATTCCTAAAACTGCGGTTTTGAGATCGGTGGTTAGTGACGGTTCAGGAAGGGAAATTGCCTCGGTTGAAACGCCTTTTTCCATTTCTGCTTCAGGAAAAGAAGAAATTGAACAAACCATTAAAGTGCTTTCTCCATCGCTGTGGTCAATCGAAAATCCTGCTTTATATACCTTGAATTCATATCTGGTGGAAGGGAAAAAGGAAGTCGACAACTATTCTTCAACTTTTGGAATTCGGAAAATAGAATACGATAAAGACAAAGGTTTTCTTCTTAATGGAAAACATGTAAAGATGAATGGAGTTTGTTTGCATCACGATGCAGGTTGTCTGGGCGCGGCAGTTCCTGAACAGGCGTGGGTTCGGCGATTACAGACGTTAAAGGAAATGGGTTGCAATTCCATCCGTACGTCGCACAATCCGCCAGCTCCTGAATTTCTCGACCTTTGCGATAAAATGGGCTTTTTGGTAATGGACGAAATATTTGATGAATGGCTTGAGCGAAAAGCACCGGAATACGGCTATCACAAATATTTTGAAGCGAATTGGAAATCGGATTTGATTTCGATGATTCATCGCGATCGAAACCATCCATCGGTTGTGATTTGGAGCGCCGGAAATGAAGTTCCCGATCAGGTAAAAGAGAATGGCAATGAGACACTTCGTAAATTAATTGACACATTCCACAAGGAAGATCCGACACGGCCGGTAACTCAGGCAAACGACCGGATTGCTGCCGGTGATGGCCCTGCAAAACTTCCTTTCCTTGAAATGCAGGATATTGTAGGTTACAATTATGTTGACCGCTGGCGCGAACGCAGGGAATTGTATTACAGTATCGACCGGCACGACCATCCAAACTGGAAAATGATAGGAACCGAAAATGTCTCGGTTCCGGGAATCAGGGGTCAATATTCGCTTCAAACCGACAAGTCAGATACCAGGCCGGGGCGTTCGAGAGATTATAGGACAAATATGATCCAGGCTGAACAGTTATGGAAGTTTACTTCGGTAAATGATTATGTCGTAGGTGATTTTATGTGGACAGGCATCGATTATCTGGGTGAAGCCCGCTGGCCAAATAAGAGTTCAAGTTCAGGAGAAATCGATCTTTGTGGTTTTCCGAAAGACGGTTATTACTTTTATCAAAGCCAGTGGACTAAAAACCCAATGGTTCACCTTTTCCCGCATTGGAACTGGAAAGGCCATGAAGGAAAGGTTATTTCGGTAATTGCCTATTCCAATTGCGACAGTGTTGAACTCTTCCTGAATGGTAAATCTTATGGGGTGAAATCCTCCGTTTTTCCACAGCAGGGGCACGCAACTGCGTGGAATACTTTTGCCAGTCCATATATTGCTGCTACGACATCGGATCTGCACTTGAGCTGGGATGTGCCTTACGAACCGGGAACTTTGAAAGTAATCGGGAGAAAAGGTGGAAAGATTGTCACCGAAGAAATACACACCACTTCCAAACCGGTGTCCATCAGACTGTCATCCGACCTCAATGAGATTGATGCTGATGCACACGACATTGCCAATGTGAAAGTCGAAATCATTGACGAAAATGGATTGGTTGTGCCTGATGCCAGTAACCTGATCGAATTTAAAGTGGAAGGCGAAGGAATTCTGAAAGGTACTGATAATGGTAACCCTCAGAACAAAACCCAAATGCAAAGCAATCAGCGCAATGCTTTCAACGGCTTGGCGCTGGCAGTCATTCAGTCAACAAGAAAAAGCGGAAATATTCGTTTGACGGCGGTGTCGGCAGATCTTAAAGAAGCTGTTTTACAGGTCGTCTCACACAAATCAGTTAATGGACAAAAAACGATTGAATAAAATATGACACTACTCCGAAAAAAATAAATATATAAATGCCACCAAGTGATCGGGAGTGGCGAAACTCCAACCTCAAAACAGATAACTTTTGTAAAAAAATGATATTGATTATCAATGAATTAAAAAGAGTTATATAGGAGGCACTAAGAAATTACGCAAATATCTGAATATTAGATAGTATTTTTAATGAGTCTTTGAGCCTTCGTGGCAAAAAAAGTTTTCTTAATCAATTATAGATTAAATATCAAACCAATATTATAAAATATGAGAACAAAACTAATTGGATTATTTATTGTGCTTCTTATGAGTTCTGCGATACTCAGCGCACAGAAAAGCAAAAACTTTGAGCTTAAGTCTCCGGACAACAAAATCGCTTTAAAGCTTGATGTTGGCGAAAAAACACTTTGGTCGGTTCAGTGTGATGGGCAGCAGATTATTGCTCCATCCGCCATTTCACTTCAATTAGAAGGTGGCGAAGTATTAGGCGATAATGCCAAAATCAGTTCATCAAAAACCGAAAAAATTGATCAGGTAATTACAGCCATCAACTACAAAAAGGCAAAGATCGTTGACCAGTATAATCAGTTAACCATCAATTGTAAAGGTGATTATGGTATTATTTTCAGGGTTTATAACGATGGCGTAGCTTACCGGTTCATCACAAAGAAAAAAACCGATTTCATGGTGAAGAACGAAGAAGCCAACTTCAATTTCACCAACGATTACAAGGCTTTCATTCCTTATATGTGGGATTACCGTGGTGGACAGAAATTCAACCATTCGTTTGAAGCGCTTTATAAAGAAATCAATATCTCGAAATTTGCCACCGATTCGCTGGCTTTCCTGCCACTGTTGGTCGATGTTGGCAACAACAAAAAAGCAGTGATTATCGAAGCCGATCTGGAAGATTATCCGGGTATGTACCTAAATATGAACTCAACGAAAAAAGGGTTTATGGGCGTTTATCCGCAATATCCGTTGGAAGCAAAATTGGGCGGCTATCAGAATATGAACCTGATTCCGACCAAAAGGGCCGATTACATTGCAAAAGCTAAGGGGACAAGTAATTTTCCCTGGCGTGCAGTGGTTATCAGCCAGCAAGACAAAGAGTTGCTGAATAACGATATGGTCCAGAAACTGGCTTCTCCATCAAGGTTAACCGACATTTCGTGGATCAAGACTGGTCAGGTTGCCTGGGACTGGTGGAGCGACTGGAATATTTCGCATGTCGATTTTAAAGCCGGATACAACACAACTACCTACAAATATTACATCGATTTTGCTGCCGCCAATAAGTTACCTTACATTGTTATGGACTGGGGCTGGTCGAGTCATACCGATATTTTAACCGTGATTGCTCCTGACATCAATATTCAGGAAATAGTTGACTACGGAAAGCAAAAAGGTGTCGGAGTGGTTCTTTGGGCTTCGTGGTATGCCGTTACAACCGAAATGGAACAGGCATTTCCGAAGTATGCCAAAATGGGCGTGAAAGGTTTCAAGATTGATTTCATTGACCGCGATGACCAGATTGCAGTGGCTTCGTTGTACGAAATAGCTAAAAAAGCCGCTGAATATAAATTGATTGTCGATTATCATGGTGCTTTCAAACCGACTGGTTTACAGCGAACTTATCCGAATGTTGTTGGTTATGAGGGCGTAAAAGGGTTGGAGAATTATAAATGGGCCGTTGAAGATCAGCCGCGTTATACAGTAAGTATTCCTTTTATCAGAATGATGGCCGGACCAATGGATTATACCCCGGGGTCCATGAGAAATGCCAACAAGGAAAATTACCGTTCGATTAGTGCTTTCCCAATGAGTATGGGAACACGGTGCAATCAGTTGGCCATGTATGTGATGTTTGAAGCGCCTTTTCAGATGCTGTCTGATAATCCGACAACCTACATGAAAGAGCAGGAATGTACCGATTTTATTGCCAAAGTCCCAACTACTACCGACGAAACAGTAGCTTTGGACGGAAAAGTAGGTGAATTTGCTGCTATCGCCCGCAAGAAAGGCGAAACATGGTTTGTTGGTGCCATGAGCAACTGGACCCCGCGCGAAATCACCCTCGACTTTTCATTTCTTGGAGGTGGTAATTATCAGGCAACTGTTTTTAAAGATGGCATTAACGCCGATCGCGATGGAACCGATTACAAAAAGGAAGTAATTAAACTAACTTCCGGCGATAAAGTAAAAATCCAATTGGCACCAGGCGGTGGCTGGGCTGCCCGGATCGAAAAGCAAGTTCAATAACGAATAGTATAGTTTGATAAAATGATAGTTGTTAACAACGTCCTGAAAGGACAGCTTATTTTAGCCCAGGGCAAACGACGAAGGAGTGTCGCCCTGGGTTGGAGAGCGCGTAAGAGAATCGTCCGTGAGATAAAGTTGATTAAAGAACAATTCTTATTTAGGACGAAAATGATTACCTCTATTTTCTTGAAAATAATTACGTGCCATTCCGTCCGAAAGAAGTTTTTTGTTTTAATTATCATGTTCTGCGGACGGTTTCCGTTATGTTCCATTTTCCCAGGGCGACGTTTCGGTTCGTTCCTCCCAAACTTTGCCCTGGGCTGAATTATATTTGACCCTTCAGGCCGTGAAAACATATTCATCATGACTTAAAACACGTAAAAACCTATGAAAAACAAATTTGGAATATTTACCTTGTTAGGCTTCATTCTTTTTTCTACCGTGCTTTTCGGACAGCAAAAAGTTTCTGTCAAGGTGTATCCTGAAATTAAACGCCAGAAAATACAATCGGTAGGCGCCAATTATTGCCAGACACGGTTAACAAACAGCGCCTGGGATGCCATTGGCGAGCAAACCTTGAAGGAGTTCAAACCTGGTTTTGTCAGGGTGGCTCTTCCATTGCAGTTTCGGCGTGAAGAATATGCCAATTATAAAGGCAGCAAAATCGTGGACCAGCCGCTGGTTATCAGTTTGTTGGAGTCGATGAAGCGCATGAAAAACGAGTTTGGGGTGAAGTCATTTACCGTTTCGGTGTGGAATGTCCCCAACGAATTGGTTGTTGATCCGGCCAAACGAGAGCAACGTGTCATTAAACCCGAATCGTATGACGAAATACTCGACATGCTCGTTGCCTTTTTCCTGAAAGCTAAGAACGATTACGGTGTGGAGGCCGATTATTTTTCGTTCAACGAATCGGATGGCGGCTGGCAGGTACAATTTTCGCCACAAGCTACCATCGCATTCATTAAAAAAGCCATGGTTCGGTTCAAAGAAGCCGGAATAAAAACCAAATTTTTACTGGCCGATACCGCGCAAACCAAAGGAACGGTTGAGTTCGCTACCATGATTATGGCCGACTCAACCATCTGGAAGGCGCTTGGTCCGCTGTGCTTTCATAGCTGGTGGTCCGAAAATATTCCTGATTCGGAATTTGAGCGGGTAGCCGCTTTTGCAAAAGCCCAGGATAAACAAGTGTGGTGCAGTGAGTTGGGGTTCGATGCCGCAGCACATAAGGTGAAAGGGATGTTCCAAAGTTATGATTACGGCTTGCGGTTTGCGAAAATTTCGCACCGGATGATGAAATATGCCGAAGTCGAAGTGTCGATGTACTGGACCTGGCAAAACGATTACAGCATTATGTCTCCCGATCTGAAAACCATTTACCCGTCGTACTATGTAACCCGTCATTTGGTTGATTATCTTAACGCCGGAACGCAAATTGTACATTCAACCAGCTCCGATCCTGAAGTGCTTGCTATCAGCGGCGTTCATGAAGACGGAAAACAGGTGATTCAACTCATCAATATGAAGAAAACTCCTGTTACTATTGACATCGAAGGCTATAACAGCAAATCGGTTGATCTGGTGACAACTACCGAATCGAATAATTGGAACGTTCTTAAAGGAGTAACAAGAACAAAAAAAGGACTTACCACCGTTAAATTATTGCCCGAATCAGTTAATACCCTAATAGTCAATTGATCAGAATAAAATCATAATTCATTTTAAAACCAATAACGCTATACAAAATGACCAACTTCAAATTTTTAATGTTTATTCTCATATTGTTGATAGCAAAATCCACTTTAATTACACAGGCACAAAACTGGCCCAACTGGCGTGGTCCAAATGGAGACGGAACCAGTATCGAAACCAACTTGCCGGTTAAGTGGGATTCGATAACAAACGTGATGTGGAAAAGCCCGATACAGGGTATTGGCCATTCTTCGCCAATTGTCTGGGAAGATAAGCTTTTTACTATCACAGCTTTACCTGAAACTCAGGAGAAACTTTTGCTTTGTTATAGTTGTAAAAACGGCGATTTATTGTGGCAAAAAACGGTACTTAAATCCGCATTCGAAAACAAGCATGGCGACAACAGTTTTGCCTCTGGCACACCTGCTACCGACGGCAAACTGGTTTATGTGTCGTTTCTTGATGGGGAAGAAGTAGTAGTGGCGGCTTACGATTTTACAGGAAAACAGGTCTGGATTCAACGGCCAGGTAAATTTTCCAGTCCTCACGGTTACAGTTGTTCGCCAGCGCTATTCGAAGACAAAGTCATCATCAATGGTAATAGCAAAAGCGATGATTCTTTTGTTGCTGCTTTAAGCCGAACTGATGGAAAGATAATTTGGAAAATTTCGCACAAAAATCCGGCCCACAGTTTTAGTACGCCTATTTTCAGGAAAATGGCGGGTAAAATGCAGATGATTTTTTTGGGCAATAAGGAAGTTGCTTCCTATAATCCTGACGATGGATCAAAATATTGGTTTGTAAATGGTCCGTCTGAAGATTTCTGTGCCAGTCCGGTTTATAATGAAAAAACTGGATTAGTATTGATTAGTAGCGCCTGGCCTCAACGCAATTTATTGGCAATTAATCCCGATGGGAAAGGCGATGTAACTGAAAGCCATATAGTTTGGCAATCCAAAGAAGGCGCTTATTATGTGCCATCTCCGGTTTGCACCGACGATTACCTTTTTACCACAATGACCGATGGTAAAGTTCACTGCATTGAAATTGCTACCGGAAAAATTCTATGGGTGGAAGAGTTGGGCAAACAATATTCTTCTCCTGTTTTGGCAAATGGCTTGGTTTACATGCCAAACGATCAGGGTGTAATAACCGTGATAAAGCCAGGTTCAACCTTCGAAGCCATTGTCAGGAATTCTATTGGCGAAAGGATGAATGCATCACCGGCCATAAGCAATGGGAAAATATATCTGCGCGGAGATAAACACCTCTTCTGCATTGGAAAATAATGATTGGTATTCTCATAAATTTTAAATTAGTATGATACGAAACCTGACTTTTCGGGGTGAGTTCCCTGCCGGCATACAACGATTAAAAAAATAAACTATTTACGTATGAAAAAATTACTGGTTATTTTAAGTGTTACAATTCTGATTTTTATGTCGTTCAAATCTGACGGCAAGCAGAAAAACATATTTATAAAAGTTGAAAACGGACAATTTATCCGTGACGGAAAGCCTTACTATTATGTAGGTGCAAACTATTGGTATGGCGCCATACTCGGTTCTACCGGTAAAGAGGGCAACCGTCAGCGTCTGATCCAAGAACTCGACCTGATGAAAGCAAATGGTATCGATAACCTGCGTGTTTTGGCAGGAGCAGAAGGGCCAGATAATGAGCCACGTAGGGTAAGTCCGGCTTTGCAGACTTCTCCCGGCGTTTACAATCAGGATTTGCTGGCAGGTTTGGATTATTTGCTGGCCGAAATGGCCAAACGGAAGATGGTGGCCGTTTTATTTCTCAACAATGCATGGGAATGGTCGGGCGGTTTTTCGCAATACGTTTCATGGAGCGAGAAAAAACCGATTCCTTATCCTGAAGTTGCAGGTCACACATGGGGTGAATTCATGGCGTTTTCAGGAACCTTTCTTCAATGTACTGAAGGCAAAGAGATGTTCCGCAAACACATCAAATTTATGCTGAGCAGAACCAATCAGTTTACCGGCGTTCCTTATTCGAAAGATCCTACCATCATGACCTGGGAGCTGGCCAACGAGCCACGGGCTTTCTCTGATGCAAACAAAGTTCCTTTCCTGAATTGGGTAAACGAAACTGCAGCTTACATCAAATCACTTGATCCGAATCACCTTGTCACTACCGGTACTGAAGGTAAATGGGGCTGCGAGGGTGATATCGGTTTGTTTGAAAAAATCCACAGTTCTAAAGATGTCGATTATATGACAGTTCATATCTGGCCTTACAACTGGAGTTGGTTAAATGCAAAAGATATGCAGGGCACTATGAGCAAGGCAATTGAAAATACAGGAAAGTATATTGACGAACATTTGGTTGTTGCGCACAAACTGAACAAGCCATTGGTTTTTGAAGAGTTTGGATTGCCACGCGACGGATTTGTATTTACGCCCGGTTCTCCGGTAACTTTACGCGATCAGTACTATGAATTCTCATTTGGCCGGGTTCTCGAAAGCATTAAAAAGAAAGATTTAATGGCCGGAGTTAACTTTTGGGCATTCAGCGGAACCGGAATTCCAAATCCGGCAAGAGAAAAAAACATGTGGAAATCAGGCGACGATTACCTTGGTGATCCTCCACAGGAAGCTCAAGGTCTAAATTCGGTTTTCAGCAGCGACCCAACCATGAAGATTATAAAAAAATACAACGATTTGATCAAAGAAGTAACTAAGTAAGCAATAACAAACATCGCAATATGATAAAAAAAATCTCTTTTCTGGCTTTATTCCTTCTGATAGGAATAACGCAATCGTTCTCGCAGACCGAATCGAAGTCATCGGGTCGCGAACATTTACTGATGGATTTTGGCTGGAAATTTAATTTTGGCCAATGGGGCAATTTCGAAAACGACTTTAAAAGCGGAACCGGCTACTTTACCTATTTCGCAAAAACAGGATATGGCGATGGTCCGGCATCCTCCAATTTTGATGATCGCGCCTGGCGATCACTCAATTTGCCGCACGATTGGGCGGTTGAGTTGCCCTTTTCGGGAGAAGCAAGCCACAGTCACGGTTACAAAACTGTTGGCTGGAAATATCCCGAAACCAGCGTTGGCTGGTACCGGAAATCTTTCGAAGTTCCCAATTCCGATCTTGGACGCAAAATCAGCGTTCAGTTCGATGGCGTTTTCCGTAATTCAATTGTTTGGGTCAATGGTTTTTACCTTGGCCATGAGCAAAGTGGTTATGCCGGTTTTGAATACGATATCACTGATTACCTGAACTATGGCGGCAATAATGTCATTACCGTCAGGGTTGATGCCGCAATTGAAGAAGGTTGGTTTTACGAAGGTGCAGGAATTTACCGCCACGTTTGGTTAAACAAAACAAACCCATTGAGCATTGGTCGATACGGTATTTTTGTTTCTTCGGAACTGGAAGGCCAAAATGCAATCGTGACAGCCCGTGCTACCATCAATAACGATGGAAAGACTGCTGAAAATTTCAAAATTGAACAAAGTATTGTTGATGCCAATGGAAATACAGTTGCCACCGGAATTGTTGATAAACTTAGCCTGAAACCAACTCTTTCTCAGGAGTATTTCTGCAAGATCAAAGTAAATAATCCAAACTTGTGGTCGCCCGATTCGCCTTATCTGTATCAGTTGAAAACTCAGGTTTATGCAAATGGAGCGATTGTCGATCAGCAGGTTACAAACCTCGGAATCCGCACCATTCGTTTCGATGCACATGAAGGTTTTTTCATGAATGGCAAACATCTGAAATTGGTTGGAAGCAACAACCACCAGGATCATGCTGGCGTTGGAAGTGCCATTCCAGATGCTTTGCAGGAATTCCGTATTGCCAGTCTGAAAGCCATGGGCAGCAATGCTTACCGCTGTTCGCACAATCCTCCAACTCCTGAAATGTTGGATGCCTGCGACAAACTGGGAATGCTCGTTCTCGACGAAAACCGTTTGCAAGGAGTTAATCAGGAGCATTTTGATTTGTTGAAACGAATGATGATGCGCGACCGCAATCATCCAAGTGTAATTGGCTGGTCGTTGGGCAACGAAGAATGGGGAATCGAAAGCAACATCAAAGGAGCCCGCATCACCGAAACCCAGCAGCGATATGCACAAACAATCGATTCTACCCGTCGTTTCACAGTTGCAGTGAGTGGCGGTTGCGGCAACGGTTCATCAAAAACGGTTGACATAATGGGATTCAACTATTTGACGCAGTGCAACATCGACGATTATCACACAAAAAATCCCGATCAACCGGGTTGGGGAACCGAAGAAACAACCGGCTGTGGAACCCGAGGCATTTACGAAGACGACAAAGCCAATGGTCACATTGCTCAGTTTGATCGTACCGGCGGAGTTTCAATCGAACGTGGCTGGAAATTTTTTGATGAAAGACCTTGGCTTGCCGGATTATTTTATTGGACTGGCTTCGATTATAAAGGCGAACCAAATCCACTTTCATGGCCGGCTGTCAGTTCCGAATTCGGTATTCTGGATGCCTGTGGTTTTCCGAAAGATTCTTATTACTACCTGAAATCATGGTGGACCAGCGAACCTGTTCTTCATATTTTTCCTCACTGGAACTGGAAAGGCAAAGAAGGCAAGGAAATCAGCGTGTGGGCATACAGCAATTGCGACCAGGTGGAATTATTCCTGAACAAGAAAAGTCTTGGCAAAAAGCCAATGCCAAAGAACGGTCACATTGAATGGATGGTAAAATATACACCAGGGACATTGATGGCCAAAGGATTCAAAAAAGGAAAAGAAATTATTAAAAGCGTGGTCGAAACAACTGGCAATTCAGCTGCTATTCAGTTAGTTGCAGATAGAAGAACTATCAAGGCTGATGGTGAAGACGTTTCGGTGGTTACAATTCGCATCAACGATGCCAAAGGTTTGAATGTGCCAACTGCGATTGATGAAGTCACTTTCAGTCTGGAAGGTCCAGGAAAAATTATCGGTGTGGGCAATGGCGATCCGGCCAGTCACGAACCCGATAAATTTGTCGAAACCGTATCATCAGTTAAGTTTTCCAGAATGCAGGAATTGGTTTTGAAAAGTCTGGAATCATGGCCAGACATTGCTACAACCACCAACGAAGCCGACTGGAAACCAGCCTTCCGAAGTAATCGTAGTGACAACTGGAAAATCTATAAAGACTCGCTTATTGCTGTGCGTGGTTCGTTCGAATTACCTGATTTATCAAGCAATACAATCGTGAACCTCTTTGGAAAAAGCATTGTTCAAAACCAGACGATATACATCAATGGTCATTTATTGGTGTCAAATCTCAGGCGAAATGATAACCAGTCGTTTAAATTGGATCCTGCGACTATTCAAAAAGGTAAAAATGAATATGTGGTGGTAGGAAAACGGTTCAAAAAACGTTCTGAGTGGGATGAACCTAATACCAATCCGGGAGTCGTTCAGGTAATTGTTCCGGCTGAATCGTGGAAGCGAAAAGCATTCAACGGTCTGGCGCAGGTTATCGTTCAATCATCAAAACAATCTGGTGAAATTAAACTGAAAGCAATATCTGAAGGACTAACAGGTTGTGAGATAGTAATTAAGGCTGAGGCTTCTGCAATACGTCCGGCAGTTGCCATCAAATAACTGAACTATTTGAAGGTTCGGAATTTGACGCGGAACCTTTATTTTATACTGAAGTCACGAATCCACTTATTTTACTAAATCGGTGGTTTTGTGACTTTTTTCATGCGGTTTGCCAGACACGAATCGGATAACATTAAGGGCTTTGTTGTCGATTTATTTGACTTTGCCATGTTGTAGAGCAGTCAATACAAATTTGATATGAATTTATTTTTGTGTTTCGAATTCTTTCGAATACTTTTGAAATACAAACAAAACGAAAACAAATGCTAGCTAATCAACGACGCGAAAAAATTCTGGAAATGCTGAAAGAAGATGGTTCTGCAAAGGTGATAAACCTTTCTAAAATCTTCAAAGTGTCTGAAGTAACCATTCGTCAGGATTTGGAAAAACTTGAATCAGAAGGATTTATCAGGAGAGAACATGGTGGCGCTTTTCTAAAAAATGTCGAAGCAGGCGTAAAATCGTTTACCCTTTTAAATCAAGACAATCTCGAAAAAAAGAAAATAATCGGAAGGAAAGCTGCCGAATTGATAGACTCCGGAGAAACAATTATTTTGGACTCCGGATCAACAACCACCGAAATTGCCAAAAATTTGATTGGGAGAAGCGGGTTAACTGTCATAACCAACGCTCTGAACATTGCAATGTTGCTTGGCGCCGAGCCTGGAATTGATGTAATTGTAACAGGAGGTGAGTTTAAACCTCCAACGCTTTCGCTTACCGGGCAAAAAGCTGCGTCTTTCTTCGAAGATATTCATGTGGATAAACTTTTTCTGGCAACTGCCGGAATTTCACTTCGTTCAGGACTCACTTACCCGAGTTTGAGCGATATTGTGGTTAAAAAGGCCATGATAGAAGCTGCCGATGTGACTTATCTGGTGGCCGATTCCACTAAAATAGGGAAAAATGCTTTTGCAAGCCTGGGAGCGCTTTCTCTTATCGATTACATTATCACTGATCCATTTATTGATCCAAGTCATTTGCAATTGTTTCGGGACAATGAAGTTGAAATTATTATTGCAGAAGAGACTAAATAATTATAATATAAACCTGACAATAAAAGCCACGATGAGAGCTACTATTTTTTTACTGACAGTTTTGTTGATTTTCAATTTTCAATCTTTTGCTACAGCAACGATTCAAAAAAACAGAATGATTGTTTTGTCAGATATTGAAGCTGAAGTGGATGATACAGAATCCTTTGTTCGGTTAATGTTGTATTCGAATGAGATTGACATCAAAGGATTAATTGCAACCACCTCTTGTTGGAAAAAAACGAGCGTAGCTCCTGAAGCCATCAAAAAAGTCATTCTGGCATATAGCAAAGTTCAACCTAACCTTTTGAAACATGATGCCGGGTTCCCCGATGCTGAAACACTTTTAAAGTTGGTAAAACAAGGCTTGCCCAAATACGGTATGCTTGGAGTTGGTGAAGGAAATGATTCGGAAGGATCGGAATGGATTATAAAAGTATTGGAGGAAGATGATGACCGACCGTTGTGGGTTTCCGTTTGGGGAGGAGTCAACACACTGGCTCAGGCACTTTACAAAATAGACCATACCAAATCGAAAGCTGAAGTTAAGAAGCTAATTAGTAAACTCAGGGTTTATACAATTTCCGATCAGGACGATGCCGGAATATGGATCAGAAATAATTTTCCTGACCTGTTTTACATTGTCAGTCCGGGAGATGATTACGGAAGCGCTACCTGGAGTGCCATTAACAGCGTCATAAAAGGGATAAACAACGAAAAAATCAGCAATACATGGCTGGCTCAGAATATTCAGCAAGGGCATGGCCCGCTTGGAGCCGAATACCCCGATGTAGCCTACGGAATGGAAGGCGACACGCCTTCTTGGTTATCCTTAATTCCAAACGGATTAAGCAATCCGGAACATCCTGAATGGGGCGGCTGGGGCGGTCGTTACGAACTGTACAAGCCCGATTTTGCCAAAGCTAAAAAAGGAGGATCGGGTGTTCCGTTTGAACCTGAAACAAGGAAAATATGGACGAATGCAGATGACAGTTACACGCCTTGCGTACCCAATGATTACGGACGGACTGTAAAACTTGACACCGCTACTTTCACGGGTTACAAAGTAAGCTTGTGGCGTTGGCGCGATGATTTTCAGAATGATTTTGCTGCGCGAATGGATTGGTGCACCAAAAGCTTTGAGGAAGCCAATCATCCTCCCGTTCCGGTTTTGAATAATCCCGAAGAAATTACGGTGAAATCAGGAGAAGGCATTGGCTTAGATGCCGGCAACTCTTATGATCCTGATGGCGATAATCTTAGTTTCCTGTGGTTTAGTTATCCGGAAGCTGGTTCGTATAAGAAAATGATTATCACAGATGCTCAAAATTCACATGGGCTATGGGTCATTGCTCCTGAAGTTGATAAAAAAGAAACGGCACATATTGTTCTGAAAGTTACTGATAAAGGTAGCCCTCAGCTTTCAAGATATAAACGGATAATTGTGAATATTCTGCCAAAATAAAACAGAATTTATTAGCTAACGATTTATGAAGAATTTCAAATTATATCTGTTTTTTCCCATTTTTTTGATGGTGAGTGAATTCGCGGGTGCACAATCCCGTGTAGTTATCTCAACGGATTTTCCCCCGCTCGATGTTTGTATGAGTGGTTGTGCGGCCAATCACACGAGCGATCCGGATGATGTCCAGTCCATGGTGCGTTTCCTGCTTTATATAAATGAATTTGATGTAGAGGGATTAATCGCTTCGTCAGGCACTTTTGCAAACGTGGCCAATAAGCAAAATATACTTGATATAATTAATCTTTATTCCAAGGTTTACAATAACCTGAAACGAAACGACTCAAACTATCCTACGCCTGATTACCTGCGTTCGATCACTTTTCAGGGGCGCTCTGGTACCTGGGGCGGCACTGTCGCTAATAATATCGGTGCCGGAAAAGACAGTCAGGCTTCCGACTCGATTATCAGCATTATCGACAAACCTGATCCTCGTCCGGTATGGTTTTGTTTTTGGGGCGATTGCAGCAATTTGGCGCAAGCTATTTGGAAAGTTCAGAATACACGTAGTGAGGCTGAGCTTCAGAAATTTCTTGATAAGATTCGTATTTACCAGATTGCTCATCAGGATAACACGATTGATTGGATGATGAGTAGTTTCCCGAACTTGTTTATAATTTATTCACAAAATACCTGGCAGGGAATGTTTGGCGGACCAACCGATCCGTTAGGAAACCTGACGTGGCTCAATTTACACATTCGGCAAAATCACGGTCCGTTGGGCGCTGCTTATCCGCCGGCAGCAATGGGGGTGGACGGAATGAAAGAAGGAGATTCACCCTCGTTTATGTATTTAGTGAGTGCGGCAAAAGGGATGAACAATCTGGAAGATCCTACTCAGTCAAGCTGGGGTGGTCAGTATGTTCGTTCCGGAACTACCAATCATTGGATTGATGGCCCTGGTACTTCAAGCATTCGCAAATGGGAGTCACAATACCAGGCAGATTTTGCCAAACGGGCGGAATGGATGCTGGACTCTGTTCCAACGCGGATTTCTGTTCTAAAAGCTGAAAGCCCAAAGAATATGGTATCCGTTTATCCTAACCCGATAACTGATGAGTTGAAAATAACTTCTAAAATTGGATTCGATACCTTGAAGATTTTCAGTTTGGAAGGGAAATTGGTGTTCCAAAAGAGTTTTCCTGATAAAACCATAAATGCATCGCTGCATCTAACCCTTAATAAAGGTACATACTTATTAAAGCTCAATAACAATGCATCGTCTGATAGTCTGAAGATTCTTGTTGAATAACTTTTTGAATTAGCAACGAAAAATGGAAAGAACATACAGCATTATATTTTTAATCATTTTAGGAATAAGCCAATTATTCGCACAAGATATTGCTGATAGCTCCATCACAAATCATCAAAGTAGTCGGGCTTCTTCGCCGAATACTATACTAACACAGGGCGATGTAACAAGCAAACCCCGGGTCATTAACATGACCGACCTCGGTGCCGATCCTGACGATGAAGAATCCATGGTACGCTTCCTGACAATGTCCAACGAATATGATGTAGAAGCGCTGATCGTCTGCACCAGTTGCTGGAAGCAAACTCAAAGCAGCACTGCTATGCTGACTAAAATATTAAATGCTTATGGACAGGTTGTTACGAACCTAAGCGTTCATGCCAGCGGATTTCCATCATTGTCATATCTGCAGTCTGTCTCCAAATTAGGACAACCCGGCTTTGGGATGGCTAATGTGGGTGTTGGGAAAGACAGTCCCGGATCAAATCTGATAATTGCCGCGGTGGATAAGGACGATGCGCGTCCGGTTTGGGTAAACTGCTGGGGAGGCGCCAATACTCTGGCACAGGCACTATGGAAAGTGCGGAACACGCGCACTCCTGCCGAGGTTGATCGGTTCGTAAGTAAGTTGCGGGTGTATGACATTCTGGGGCAGGATGATGCCGGAGCCTGGATGACAAAAACATTTCCTGATCTTTTTTATATTCGTTTTCTGAGTGTATATAGCTGGCAACCCTCCGATAGTTGGGTTGCGACAAACATTCAATATCAGGGACCTCTTGGGGCAGTTTATCCTAAAAGGGCATGGGCAATTGAAGGAGATACTCCATCGTTTCTGTATGAATATATCAATGGACCTGGTGATCCGGAGCATGTTGACTGGGGCAGTTGGGGTGGTCGTTGCAATCTTACTAAAAAGTCCGGTGTCCGGGGCATGACAGGCGGTGCGTCATACAACGAAGCGCAGTACGATCCGTACTACATGTTCAGTGATGCTCCCGAAGACGGCAGTTCGGTAAGCAGATGGAGTACCGCAATCAATAATGACTTTGCTGCCCGAATAGATTGGAGTGTCACCAGCAATTACGGTGATGCCAATCACTTTCCGGTTGCAGTTGTAAATGGTGATTCTACCAAACAGGTTTTAAGAATTACTGCTGAACCCGGTTCAAAAGTTGATCTCAGCGCTGTTGGTTCAAGCGACCCTGATGGTAATTCACTATTATACAATTGGTATTTTTACAAGGAAGGAAGTACTTTTAGTGGAAGCGTAACCATTCAAAACTATACAACTGCTAAACCTACAGTTTCAGTTCCATCAAATGCCAACGGCTCAGAACTTCACATCATCCTTGAATTGCGCGACTCCGGTAGTCCAACTCTTTACGCCTATCGCCGAGTAATTATTCACGTTGCTTATGCCACTGGTATTAACGATATCAAGATTAATGGGACTGGAACTCAATCCGCGTTTTCAATGCAAAATTTTCCAAATCCGTCCAGTGAAATTACGAATATAAACGTATCACTTCCGGATGGTGGAGATTTAGAGGCCGATATTTTTAGCCTTGACGGCAGGCTTATCGAAAATATTTATGCTGGATTCCTAAATCAGGGAACTCACATTCTAAGCTGGAGTCCAAACTCGTCGGCTAGAGGTATTTTTATTTGTAAATTGAAATATGAAAATCATGAATATTGTTCCAAAATTATTCGGAATTAAATGAAAGATATGAACAAGACTAAAAAATATATACTTGCCATCGACCAAAGCACATCGGCCACAAAGGTGATGCTTTTTGATCGTCAGGCCAGTCTCATCGACCGGTTGAGCTATTCGCATAGTCAGTTTTATCCTGAAGCTGGTTTTGTTGAACATGATCCTGAAGAAATTTTTGCCAATATGGTGAAAGGCATGACTGAAATTCTTCAGGTCAAAGGTTTAAAGGCTTCCGATTTGGCAGTTGTGGCAATTACCAATCAGCGCGAAACCAGCCTGATTTGGGATAAAACCACCGGAACCCCAATTGCCAACGCCGCTGTATGGCAATGCCAGCGCGGAAGAGAATTCTGCAATAGCCTGAAAGATAAAGGACTTGGTCCAAAAATTCAGGAAAAGACAGGTTTAATTATCGATCCGTATTTCTCTGCAAGCAAACTGCATTGGATCATCAACCATGTTGACGGAACCAAAGGAAAAGCCCAAAACGGGGATTTACTGCTTGGTACGATGGACAGTTGGTTACTTTGGAAACTGACCAATGGGAAAGTACATGCAACCGATTATTCGAATGCCTGCCGCACCATGCTTTTCAATATCAGCACGTTAAAATGGGACGAAGAATTAATTTCCCTTTTTGATTTAAATCCGTCGATGTTTCCTGAAGTGAAATTCAGCGACCAGATTTTTGGTTCTACCGATCCTTCAGTTGTTTTCGACCAGCCGGTACCTGTGGCTGGGTTGCTGGGCGATTCACACGCTGCGCTTTTTGGTCAAAACTGTTTCGAGCCGGGAATGGCCAAAGCAACCTACGGAACTGGTTCTTCCATCATGATGAACATCGGAAATCAACCGCTTACTTCTCCTGAAGGTTTGGTAACTTCCATTGGCTGGGGAATGGCAGGCGAGATTGATTATGTGTTTGAAGGAAACATTCATTGTACCGGTGATACCATCAACTGGCTGGTGAACGATGCTGAACTCATTACAAATGCTGCCGAATCGGAACAACTGGCATTGTCGGTAAAAGATAACAATCAGGTGTATTTTGTGCCTTCGTTCGTCGGATTGGGCGCTCCATATTGGGACAATCAGGCAAGGGCCTGCATTTCAGGAATGGCGCGAAATACGAAAAAGGCCCACATCGTTCGTGCCGCACTCGAAAGCATTGCTTATCAGGTGAAAGATTTAATCGACCTGATGGTTGAAAATGCGAGTATTCCTTTCCGTGAAATGCGCGTGGACGGCGGCCCAACCCGAAATAATTTCCTGATGCAGTTTCAATCGGATATGCTCAGGAAAGAAGTGGTTAGAAGCAACATCGAAGAAATTTCAGCGTTGGGTTCAGCCTTGATGGCCGGACTGGCGGTGGGTTTCTGGAATGATCTGGAAGAAATAAATGCACTCCGAAAAGTAGATAAAACATTCATTCCGAACATGTCTTCCGAAGAAATAGAAAAGCTTTATTCGGGTTGGAAACTAGCGGTAAAACGCGCCAGGATGGTTGAATAGTAAATTGTAAATCAAATAAATAGTAAATAAATACACATGAAACTAAAAAAACAAACATTCGGGGTCATCATTGCCACCCGCAATATTTTCAGTTCGAAACTGGCCGTTGATGCACGTGCCAAAGTATTGGCCAAACTCGATCAGATGGGTTTTAATACCATCATTTTACCTTCGGAAGAAACGCCGACCGGTAACATCGAAGGTTATGCCGATGCTGTAAAATGTGGGGAACTATTCCGCAAAAACAGCGATGTGATCGAAGGAATTCTCGTGGTGCTTCCCAACTTCGGCGACGAATTGGGTGTGGTTAATTCAATCAAAATGTCGGGATTAAAAGTTCCGGTGCTGGTTGTAGCGGTTGACGATGACAATGACAAAGTCGATGTTAAAAGCCGCCGCGATGCGTTCTGCGGAAAGCTTTCGGTCTGCAATAATTTTTATCAGTACGGAATTAAATTCACCGATACCATTTACCACACCTACAGCCTCGACAGCAAGGAGTTTACACTTGACATTCTGAAGCTTGCAGGTATTTGCCGCGTTGTGAAAGGAATGAAAGGACTTCGTGTTGGCGCTATCGGAACCCGTCCGATTGGTTTCCAGACCATGCGTTTCAGCGAAAAACTGCTGCAAATGCACGACATAACCATTGTTCCGGTGGATATGTCGGAAATCATTGCCGCTGCTGAAAAAATCAGCGAAAATGATCCTACTGTTATTGCAAAAGTTGCTGATATTCAGAATTACGGATCATGTGGAATTGCCAGTAAAGGCAAGATTGCAAAACAGGCTCGTTTTGGGTTGGCTGTCGAAAACTGGATTCAGGAAAATAACATTGATATTTCGGCTATCCAGTGTTGGGATTCGATTGAGAAGAACTACGGATGTGCTGCTTGTGTGACCATGAGTATGATGGGCGAAAAGTTGATGCCATCGGCCTGCGAAGTGGATGTTGCCGGAACAATCTCAATGTTCGCGTTGGCTCTTGCTGCGCAAACTCCATCGGCAATCCTCGACTGGAACAACAATTTTGCTGAAGACCGCAACAAAGTGGTTTGCACACATTGCAGTAACTACCCGAAATCATTCTTCCAAAGCGAAATTGAAATCGGAAGCCTTGATGTTTTGGGAACTGTTTTGGGCAGCGAAGATACTTTTGGCACCGTGAAAGGGAAAGTAGCTGCAGGTAATATGACTTACTTCCGCATTTCGACTGACGACATGAAAGGCACCATCAAATCTTATCTGGGCGAGGGAACAATGACCGATGATTCTTACGGAATGGACGGTGGTATTGCTGTTTGCGCTATTCCAAATCTTCAGGATTTGATGAAATATATGTGCAAAAACGGATTCGAGCATCATGTAGCCATGGTTCGTGGTCATGTTTCCGAAATTCTGGAAGAAGCCATTGGCAATTACATGGGTTGGGATATTTACAACCACAAATAGTGTGTTAGAATTGACAAAAATGAAACAAAAATATACTGATCTGGAACTTCAGGTAAAATCGGTTTTTTACAGAAAGGCGCTTCTGAAATACATCAAGATTGCCAAAGCAGGACACACTGGCGGGAGCCTTTCGTGTACCGACATCCTGAATGTTCTATACAACGATGTTTTAAATTGTTCTCCCGAAAATTTTTCAGATCCTAACCGCGACAGGTATGTTCAAAGTAAAGGCCATTCGGTTGAAGCGCTGTATGTTGTTTTGGCCGATCAGGGTTTTTTTCCTGAAAGCGATTTGGAAACGCTCTGCAAATTCCAGTCGAAATATGTTGGGCACCCGACCCGGAAAGTAAAAGGAATTGAATTCAATACCGGCGCTTTGGGGCATGGATTGCCCATCAGTGCCGGAATTGCGCTGGCTTCGAAAAAAGACAATGCCGGATATAGGGTTTTCACTTTGCTTGGCGATGGTGAGTTGGCCGAAGGTTCGAACTGGGAAGCCACGATGATGGCTGCTCATTACAAGCTGGATAATCTTGTGGCTATTTTGGATCACAACACTTTGCAAATTAGTGGTCGCAACCGCGATGTTCTAAGTCCTTATCCCATTGACGAAAAATTCAGAGCTTTTGGCTGGAGTGTGATTTCAATTGATGGGAACAGCATTCCGGAATTGAGGGAGACCTTCAGGAAAATCCCGCTGGAAACAGGGAAACCAACGCTGATTATTGCCAATACCGTAAAAGGAAAAGGTGTAAGTTACATGGAAGATGTGCAGAAATGGCACCACGGAGTTCCCACTGATGAACAATATGAGTTGGCTATGAAGGAATTGGATGAAAGTTTAGCTAACTTGAAAATGGCTTAATGAATATGTCTATTTAATATAGGTTTTACTTACTCACCCCGAAGCCCGATAAATCGGACTTCCCCCTCTCTACATATAGAGAGGGGCAGAGCATCGCAGATGCAACGGGGTGAGTCGAAATAGATAGGACTAATATTTTAAACTAAAGTCCCGTGGGAACGGCATATTTGTAGCCCCGGCTTTTAAGTTTCTCTTTTACACATCTTTAGAAATGAAAATGATGATTAACAAACACGAAAACGTCCTGAAGGGACAGCATAATCTAGCCCAGGGCAAACGACGAAGGAGTGTCGCCCTGGGTTGTAGAGCGGGTGAAAAAATCGTCCGTGAGATAATGGTTAAAAAGGAGTATTTTCTATTTCGGACGAAAGGTAAAGTCTCTGATAACCAACAAATAAAGTCCAGCTATTCCGTCCGAAGGAGTTTTTCTTTTATAAAAATCATTTTCCCGCGGACGGTTTTCTTTTATTCCCTTTACCCAGGGCGACATTTCGGATCGTTCCTCCCGAAACTTTGCCCTGGGCTGAATTATATTGGCCCTTCAGGCCAGGAAAATACACATTCCGTGAGTTGTGTATAAAAATTAGGCTTTCAAGCCGGGGTGAACGAGTAATAAGAATTTTAGCGCCGAAGTGAAAATGTTGATCAAGGTGAAGTAATTTTTTCGACGCAAGAGTTCTACACATTAAAAAATTGAAAAAAAAATGACATTAAAAACACTCAATATGGGCAAGGCCAATCTCGATGCCTTTTCAGCTACCTTGATGGAATTGGCTGAAAATGACCGAAATATTTTGGCTGTTACCAGCGATTCGCGGGGATCGGGTAAACTCGTTCCATTTGGCGAAAAATTTCCTGAACAGATTGTGGAAGTTGGAATTGCCGAGCAAAATCTGGTTGGGGTTGCTGCAGGACTGGCTTCGGCTGGCAAGAAAGTATTTGCTGTTTCACCAGCCTGTTTTCTTACCACCCGTTCGCTCGAACAGATCAAAAACGATGTGGCGTATTCCGACCAGCCTGTCACACTGGTTGGCATTAGCGCCGGCGTGAGTTATGGCGCGTTGGGTTCAACCCATCATTCCATTCACGATGTGGCCGTTATGCGGGCAATTAACAACATCCAGATCGTAATTCCGGCAGATAATTTTGAGGCCAGGGAAGCTGTTTTGGAAGCCGCTGAATCGAACAAACCTATTTTCCTGAAATTCGGGAAAAAGAATATGCCAGACCTGCCACATCTGGAAGAAAAGTTCGAAATTGGCAAAGCTTCGGTTATTTGCAAAGGCAATGATGTAGCTTTTATTGCCTGTGGTGAAACTGTTGCTCCTGCTTACGAAGCGGCCTGTTTGCTTGAAACGAAAGGAATCCGTGCCGAAGTAATCAGTATGCATACCATTCAACCGTTGGATACAATCGTTATTGATGAAGTTGCCAAACGTTGCAAAGCAATTATAACCGTTGAGGAACACAGCGTAAACGGTGGACTTGGCGAAGCTTGCGCCTCCTTTCTGATGCAGGAAAAGTTGTATGTGCCTTTTAAGATTGTCGGCTTTCCGCATGAAGACACGGTCACAGGTTCGCAGTCTGATATTTTCAATTACTACGGAATTTCAGCAAAAGGTCTTTCAGAAACTGCCTTAAAACTACTCCAAACATGACATTATGAAACGAACTCTCTTAACTAAACTAACCATTTTTCTGCTCCTGATTTCAGGATTTAGCAGTTGTACCCAAACTTCCGAAAAAAAGCATTCCAACAAAATAGCGGTTGTTATTTCAACCCTGAATAACCCATGGTTCGTGGTTTTGGGCGAGTCGGCTGCCGGACGGGCACGCGAGCTCGGATACGAGGCACAAATCTTCGATTCTCAAAACAATTCGGCCAAAGAAGCCGAGCATTTTGATAACATTATCGCGATGGGCTACGATGCCATTTTATTTAATCCAACCGATGCTGATGGTTCGGTGCTGAATGTAAAACGCGCCAAAGAAGCCGGAATCCCGACCTTTTGCATGGATCGCGAAATTAACTCGCGCGATGCGGCAACCACTCAGTTGTTGTCGGATAGTTTTACCGGATGCGTAAAGCTGGGGCAATACTTTGTGCGCCAGATGAATAAAAAAGGAAACTATGTGGAGATTTTGGGAATTGTTGGCGATAACAATACCTGGAACCGGTCGAATGGGTTTCACAGTGTGGTCGATGAATTCCCCGACTTGAAAATGGTTGCGCAACAAAGTGCTGACTTCGATCGCAATAAAGCCATGGATGTGATGGAAACCATTATGCAGGCCAACCCGCAAATCGATGCTGTTTTTTGTGGCAACGATGCCATGGCGCTGGGCGCTTACCAGGCAGTTTTGGCTGCAGGGAAAGCTGACAAAGTAAAAATCTTCGGCTTTGATGGTTCTGACGATGCCATAAACGGAATTGCAGAAGGCAAGATATCCGCAACCGTCATGCAATTTCCGGTGCAAATGGCGCGTACTTCAGCCGATTTGGCCGACGAATACGTCAAAGGCAAGCGCGATTTCAGTACCAAAACGCCCGTTGAAGTGGTACTGGTTACTTCCGAAAATGTCTCGAAATATCAAACAAAAAAATGATGACCATGAGCAAAACTTTAAAATACACGATTGGAATTTTTGCCGCGATTTTGGTTGTCTATCTTTCACTTGATATTCAAAATCTGGAAAAACACAAGGCGGCATCTGCCCCGGCAAGCTTTAATATAGTCGACTATACAGCAAGATTCTGGAACGATAGCCTTCCTGCTAGCATTGCCAGTGCACCTCAATTGAGCGATTTACTAAAAGTACTGAATGAAAATCCGGAGAATGCATTTACAAAATTCGGGCATAAGCTTGGAATATCGAAAACATACTATTTCATGGCAAAAGGGAAAGGCACTATCGAAAAGGTTGAACCTGAATTTTTAGTGCTTTCGCTCAATGAAAAAACAAAAGTGAAAGTAGCCACCGACTTTATTTATGGCAATGCCGTTCGTGAAGGTTCAGGAAAAGTAAACATTAATTACTTCCTGAATATGACCGATTTCAACAATGTTTCGGTGGCTATTAATAAGCTGGTGAAGGAGAAAGTGGTTTCGCGCCTGAAAAAATCGGCTGAAATTGGCTATGTACTAGAATTTGCCGGAGCCTTTGAAGTCAGCGAAGAAAATATCGACTTGTCAACTTTACTTATCATCCCCGTATCAGTAAAATTATCCGATGGAAAATCAGACTAAACAAGCGGTTCCGGTACTGGAAATCAGGAATGTTTCCAAAGATTTTTCAGGAATTTATGCGCTGAAAAACATCGATCTGCAGATTTTTCCCGGAGAAGTCACCGCCATCATTGGCGAGAATGGAGCCGGAAAATCGACCCTGATGAAAATTGTTTCAGGCGTTTATACTGAATATGATGGCGATGTTTTCCTGAATGGCGAAAAGGTAAATTATAAGAATCCGAAGGAAGCAAGCGAGCAAGGTGTGATCATTATTCATCAGGAATTAAACCTGGTTCCGTACTTAAATATTACTGAAAACCTTTTCCTCGGGAACGAACTGATCAATAGTTTCGGATTGCTCGACACACCGAAAATGCACAAAAAGGCCAAAGAATTGCTTGGCCGACTACATCTCGACATCAATCCCAATACGCCGCTCAATCAATTGCGCGTTGGTCAGCAGCAGCTGGTCGAAATTGCAAAAGCGCTCATGCTCGAATCGAAAGTGCTGATCATGGATGAGCCCACTTCAGCCATCAGCGACCACGAAGTTGAACTCTTATTCCAGATTATCAGCGACTTAAAAGCAAAGGGAGTTGCCATTGTCTATATTTCGCACAAGCTAAACGAACTGTTCGAAATTGCCGACCGGTTTACTGTTTTGCGCGATGGCGAAAAAATCGGATCAGGAATGATGGAAGGCGCCACACACCAACAATTGATCCAAATGATGGTTGGACGAAGCCTCACCGATAGTTTCAGAAAAGCCGATAACATCAGACCGAAAGAAATTTTAAGGGTCGAAAACCTGTGCTTCAGGAATCCTGAAAATACCAATGATTTCCTGGTAAAGGATGTTAGCTTTTCGCTTCAGCAAGGCGAAGTTCTGGGTATTTGCGGGCTGATGGGTGCCGGACGTACTGAAGTGCTGGAAGCTATTTTCGGCCTCTATCCAACATATATTTCAGGAAAAATATTTATTGAAGGAGTTGAAAAACAAATCAGGAGCGTAACCGATGCCATTGATGCCGGAATCGGTTTGGTTCCTGAAGACCGAAAACTTCAGGGTTTAATCCTGAATATGGATGTGACGCGGAATACCAGTCTGGCTAGTTTGGAGAAGATTTCGAAATTCAATTTTATCAATAAAAAGAAGGAAGAAGAGATCAGCCTGAATTTCATACAGAAATTGAATACTCAGGTTAAGTCGCCTAAAATGGAGGTACATAAACTGAGTGGCGGAAATCAGCAGAAAGTGGTGATTGCCAAATGGCTGGCTACCCATCCAAAGATATTATTGCTCGACGAACCAACGCGTGGGATCGACATTGGAGCCAAAACTGAAATTTACAAACTCATCAACGAACTGGCCGAACAAGGAATGGGAATCATTGTGGTTTCTTCGGAATTGCCTGAAATTTTGGCGGTTTCCGATTCTATTCTGGTGATGTCGGAATCGAAGCAAACGGCCAAAATGACCAGGGCCGAAGCAACTGAAGAACTGATAATGAAAGCTGCACTTTGTAAAAAGGAATATTGAATTATAAATATCAGATATGAACTCCGGGGGCGACTCAAAGTCGCCCCCGGAGTATCAAGACGAAATTCGAAAAGGGAAAAACTAAACTTATGGATACTTTGAATTTAAAACATAAACTGGTAAAATTTCAATCGATCATTGCATTGTTAATCATGTGCATTGCCCTGAGTTTTCTTTCTGACCGATTCCTGACCGCCGATAACAGCTGGAATGTAATGAGGCAAATCTCGGTGAATATGATCATTTCAGTAGGTATGACTTTGGTTATTTTAACCGGAGGAATCGATTTGTCGGTGGGTTCCATTTTGGCTTTGGCGGGCGCAGTAACAGCAGTTATGCTAAAGTTTGGCGGGGAATTTATCGATTGGAACCTGTACGTAGGTTTCACCTTGCTCGGCGCTTTGGTTGGCGGTACTCTGGTTGGTGCATTTCTGGGCTGGTTTAATGGACTGACAATTACCCGTTTCAAAGTCCCGCCTTTCGTGGCTACGTTGGCAATGCTTACCATCGCCCGTGGTTTAACCATGTTGCTGACCGGTGGTTTCCCGATTACCGGATTCAGTGGTCAGATGGCTTTTATTGGCATCGGATGGTTTTTGGGAATTCCAATGCCTGTATGGATTTCGGCAATTGTGGTTTTGGCGGCTGTTGTGATGACCAACAAAACCCGGTTGGGACGGCACATTTATGCCATCGGCGGAAACGAAACTGCTGCGGAGCTCTCTGGCTTGAAAATCAAAAAGATAAAAATGATTGTGTATTCCATTGCTGGCGCTTGCGCGGCTATAGGTGGAATCATTGTCACTTCGCGGCTCGATTCGGCCCAGCCCAACGCTGGTATGGGTTTCGAACTCGATTCTATCGCGGCAGTTGTTATTGGTGGAACATCCTTGTCAGGAGGAAAAGGTACGATTATGGGAACCGTTCAGGGAGCATTGATCATTGGAATATTGAACAACGGACTGGTACTTCTCAATGTTTCGCCATTTTGGCAACAGGTCATCAAAGGTCTGGTCATTCTGCTGGCAGTGGTGATTGAAAAGTTCAATTCAAAAGAAAAATAGAAGATCAAAATTGTATTTAGCTCAAATAATCACGGTATGAAAAAGCAACGATATTACTTGTTAGTCATTATTTTTTGTTCAGTTTTGATTCACAACCAATCTTCTGCTCAACAAAAAGTTGAACAGTGGAGCCGGTTTGAGATTTCAATGAAGCATTCATTTAAAGGCAATCCTTATTCCGGAATAAAACTTTCGGCAAGCTTTGTTGGGAAAGACACCAGCTTTGTGGTTTCAGGATTTTATGATGGCGATGACACCTTCAAAATCCGTTTTATGCCCAATGAAACCGGAAGCTGGAATTACACAACCTCCAGTAATATTCCGGCTTTGAATAAAAAGAAAGGCAACTTCGAGGTTGTTGAAGCCAGTGGAAATAACCATGGAATGGTTAAAGTCAGCGATACTTATAACTTCAAATATGCTGATGGGAAACAATATTATCCGTTTGGCACTACCGCTTATGCCTGGACACACATGGGCAACGAACTTCAGGAAATAACCCTCAATTCGTTGAAGAATTCAGGTTTTAACAAAGTACGGATGTGTGTTTTTCCGAAAAACTATGAGTTGGTTAAAGAGGAACCAGAAATCTATCCATTTTTGATTAAAGAAGTGAAAAAAGACGCTTCTGGAAAGGAAATCAAAGTTTGGGATTTTGATCAGTTTAATCCGGCCTTTTTCCAGCATCTCGAAAAGCGGATTGATGATTTAAACCAACTGGGAATCGAAGCCGATTTAATTCTGTTTCATCCTTATGACAAAGGCCGGTGGGGATATGATGCCATGCCGGAAGATGTAAATATCAGGTACATTAAATATGTCACGGCTCGTTTATCTTCTTTCAGGAACGTATGGTGGTCGATAGCCAATGAGTTTGACTTCGTGAAAAGCAAGAATCTGGCAGATTGGGATTTACTGACTAAAACCGTGGTTCAATCTGATCCCTATCGTCATTTGTGCTCTATCCATGGTTCAACGGCCAACTATTACGATTATCGGAAACCCGAATTTACGCATACCAGCATTCAGGATGAAGCGCCGGTAATGAACTGGGGAGCTGCGGCAATCTTACGCAACGTGTATCACAAGCCGGTAATTTACGATGAGGTGGGTTATGAAGGAAATCTGAAGAGTCGATGGGGTCGATATAGCCCGGAAGAAATGACTTACCTGGTTTGGATGGGTTTAATTGCCGGAACGTATGTTACTCATGGCGAATCGTATATGTTTAAAGACCATACTGATACCATTTTCTGGGCAAAAGGTGGTGTATTTAAGGGAACAAGCTGGAAGCGAATCGCTTTCCTTCGAAAAATAATGGAAGGCGGACCGGGTCCTCTCGAACTGGCTGATATTAGTCGCGATAACAAAACAGCTACGGCTGGCAAAGGCTATTACATTATTTATTTTGGGAAGGAAATGAACGAATCATGGCTTTTTAATCTTCCGGCGAAAAACAGCAAATACGAAAAACCAAAACCTGGCACCCGCTTCAAAGTAGAAATTATCGATACCTGGGACATGACGATCCAAACATGCCCATTGACTTTCGAGACATCTGAAGTTAATGATTACCGCTTGTGTGACAAGGATTTGAAGAAAGTAAGGTTGCCGTTGAAACCATATATGGCATTGAGAATCACTGAAATTTCCAATTGATTTTAGTCTAATTTTTGGAGCTAAGTTGTAGCTATATTGCCATTTATACTCTATTTTTGAGAGTGTTTTTTGAAGAAAACTACAAATTCAAAAAAATAGCAGTATGAACAATATGCCAAAGCCTAACAAGTCTTCAGGAGAAACCCTTTTTGCAGAGTTGTCACAACTGATCGCGCAAAGCCAGATGCAGGTAGCAGTGGCTGTAAACAGCACATTGACAATGCTTTTCTGGCAGGTTGGCAAACGCATCAACCAAAATATATTACAAAACAAACGGGCAGAATATGGAAAACTAATTGTGCCGACACTGTCGGCACAATTAGAAAAAGAACATGGAAGAAACTTTACTGAAAAAAATGTAAGGCGGATGATGCAGTTTGCCGACCAATTTTCAGATTTTGAAATTGTCGTTACGCTGTCACGACAATTGAGTTGGTCACATTTTATTGCTTTAATTCCATTGAAAAGCATAGAAGCAAAATTATTTTATGCAAATAAAGCAATAGTAGAAACACTTGGGAAAAGAGAATTAAGAAATCAAATTGCAAGTAAAACCTTTGAAAGAACCAATATTGCGAACACACAGCTAATGGTTCTCCAGTTCCGTTCAATACATTCAAAGACCCATATATACTCGACTTTTTAGGCCTTAAAGACGGCTATCTTGAAAAAGACCTGGAATCAGCAATCCTGAAAGAACTTGAACTCTTTATTCTTGAAGTAGGGAGAGGCTTTGCTTTTGTAGAAAGGCAAAAACGAATGATCATTGATGGCGAAGATTATCATTTGGACCTTTTGTTTTTTCATCGAAAATTGAAACGTCTGGTTGCTATTGATTTGAAAATTGGGAAGTTTCAGGCAAAAGACAAAGGACAGATGGAACTTTACCTGAAATGGCTCGACCGATACGAAAAGCAAGAAGGCGAAGAAAAACCCATCGGACTGATTCTGTGTGCTGAAACCAGTCGCGAACAAATAGAATTGCTCGAAATGCACAAAGATGGTATCATGGTGGCCGAATACTGGACAGAACTTCCACCCAAAAAGGAAATAGAAAAACGGTTGCATCAGGCCTTAATCGAAGCCCGTGAACGATTAGACAGAAAGAAACTGTCGGAATAGATGCAACAACATATCGCTAACTTTTGTGCGCCAATCCAATCATTTTTAGGGTATAGTCAGCCATAAATAGCGGAATATTAAGCAACCCGTCATCCTGTTTGAGGTTTTTCAGCGAATAACGAATTCGGATTTCAGGCTGAAATTCTTTCTGATAGATAGTCAGGCTTCTCCCTTTTACGGAAATGTCTGATTTTACTTCAACCGGAATGATGCTATTCTCATACTGGATTAGGAAATCTACTTCGGCTTTATTCCCTGATGTCCAGTAACGAGGAGGAGTTTCAAATTGCCGGATTAAACTTTGCAAAACGAAATTTTCGCTCAATGCTCCTTTAAACTCTGTGAACAATCTGTTTCCTTCTCTTATGGCAACTGGATCAAGCAAGGCGAGACGACGGAGCAATCCAACATCCAATAGATAAATCTTAAAGACAGTAAGATCGTCATAAGCTGACAAGGGCAAGAACGGTTTTGTACTTCGGAAAACCTTGTAAACCAAGCCAGCTTGGGAAAGCCATAAAAGAGCATCTTCATATTCGCGGGCACGAGCCCCGGTTTTTACTGATTGAAAAAGAAATTTTTTGTTCTCTCGGGCAAGCTGTGACGGGATTGACGACCAAATGAAACCTATTTTAGGAATCTCTTTGTTTTCGACATGTTTGGAGAAATCGAGAGAATAGGCATTTAGAATATTCTTCAGGACTTGCTGGGTCAGCTCAACATCCTTGTCTTCAAGCAAAGCTACCACCGCCTCAGGCATTCCTCCGGAAATAAAATACATCTTAAATTTCTCGACCAATCTATTAAAGAAAATGTCAGGGATTGGTGTTATAGCATCAATCTGGTTCAAATAGGCGGCAAGTGAAGGATCGTCAGCCAATAAAAATTCTGAAAAGGAAAGTGGGTAAACAGTTAAAAAATCAACTTTCCCGACAGGAAAAGAAGCGCCTCTCGATAGCGTTACGCCTAATAAGGAACCGGCAGAAGCAACAGCATATTCTGGCGCATTTTCATAAAAATATTTCAGCGAGTTCAGTGCATCGTTGCACTCCTGAATTTCATCGAAAATGATCAGGGTTTTGCCAGGCAGAATAGCTTTCCCGTTTACTAATCCAAGGTTTTGGAGAATGCGTTCAACATCCTTCGTTGAAGCAAAAAATTGTTTAAGTTCAGGTTGTTCATCAAAGTTGAAATAAGCAACATTTTCGAATTCTTCTGCTCCAAAAGTTTTTAGTGACCAGGTTTTGCCCACTTGCCTTGCCCCTTGCAGTATCAATGGTTTGCGATTGGCGGCATTTTTCCATTCAAACAATCTTCGATGGATTTCACGTTCTATTCTCATTTTTCACATATTTAATGTCGATTGTGTGATATTTTTCACACAATCGACACTTATAGTGCGAAATTAGATATTTAAAACGACTAAAAAAACAGAATCGCAGCTTTTTAAAAAGATGTAATTCTGTCTTTCTATCAATCACTATTTATCAAACTACCGCACATTCACCAATATCTCACCCCCAGTCAACCCGTCAGCGCTTGCTTTTACTTTTAAAACTCCTGAAGTTTTACCAGCCATCAGCAAAATAGTTGAAATACCTGCTTCCGCTTTTCTTGGGTTATCGCCAACCAGTTCGGTATTGCCTTCAACGGTGAAAGTTACAGGCCGAATGTCTTCCGGAATAACGGTTCCATTGGCATCGGTAACTGAGGCATAAACGAAAATCACATCATTTTTTCCAACCTGTAATTCTTTCCCGCTTAAATCAACCGACAAGGTAATTTTAGTCGGTGCTCCCGGAGTTTTTCGTTCGGTTTTAACTGCTTCTTTTCCGGCGATAAATCCTTTGGCTTCGAGCTTTCCGGCAACAAATTCAGGAACAGTAAAGGTAAATGGCGCATGTTTCAGGTTGGTTGAATTCCGGTCCTGATCGGGTTTCTGGCGGGCAATTACTTTTCCGTTAAGCGACAGTTCCACTTCTTCACAATTGGAATAAACTTTCACATCCTTGAACTTCGGATCGTTCCAGAAATTGGCAATATAAATCATCGGATTAGCTTGTTCAGCCTGACTTGCATAAAAGTAAAAGGCAAACTTCGGAAGCCTGAAAATATCCATGATTCCTGAAGATTCAATGTCGGGTGCATAACCACGTTTGTAGTCGAACATCAGCCAATTGGCATCGCCGGTATCCGGACCGTTCAGATTGTCGTTGTGCGATTCCTGGTAGTTGAGCGCTTGTTGTGCCAGTCGTTTCTGACCAAAACCACGCAATTGGCGCGAGTTTCGTTCTTCAGTTTGCAGGTCGCCGTAAGCTGTTTGATTAAAACCTGCATTCTGGGCATAATATTCCCAATCGCCATATTCGGCAATCAATATTGGTTTGTCTTTGGCATATTTGTTCCAGTAATACGGAGGTTTTGCATGTTGGCGTGCCGGAATATAAACATCGTAAACATCGTCAATCCAGCCACAGGTAAACACATTGACACCCGGTAATTCTTCGTGAACAGCCTGATGTGCGCGTTCCATAAACGGCTTCGGCATTCCCGATTCGTTGAGCGAAGCTTCCCACAAAATGATGGAAGGATGGTTGCGGTCGCGCCGAACCGTTTCGCGCACATCTCGAATGCTGTTATTCTGAAATTCATCATTTCCAACAAACTGCCAACCGGGAATGGCATCCATCACCAAAATACCAAGTTCGTCGCAAGCAGCCAGATAGGCAGGTGATTGCGGATAATGCGAACTGCGCACGAAATTGAATCCAGCCTGTTTAATTTTGAAAGCATCGCGGTATTGGGCATTGTCGGAAAGAGCGTTTCCGATGTACGGATATTCCTGGTGACGGTTGGTTCCACGAAGTTTCAGCTTTTTGCCGTTCAGCACAAAACCTTCTTTGGCCGAAAATGAGAATGTACGAATGCCAATTTTTTCTGAGATTGAGTCAATTGCAATTTTATTGCTCATCACTTTTACCTTCAGAAGATAAAGACTAGGACTATCGGGTGACCACAATTTTGGATTCTGAACCGGCAATTCTTTCTTGAACTGAAAAAATCCTGAAGCTGGAATATTTTCGGAAGCTACTTCTTCTGAAAGTATATTTTTCCCTGAAGCATCAGTCAGGCTTATTTGCAAAGAAGCTGTTTTTGCAGTCTGGTTTTCATTTTCAAGATCAACCTGAACATTGATTTTGGCAGACTGACCAGAAACATCGCTGTATATTACCAGCAAACCACCTCCTGCAACACGGTTGGCCGAAATCGGATCAGAAATATGGAGCTTATCTTTTACCTCGATGGTCACGTTCCGGTACAATCCGCTGTAATAGTTAAAATCGAGTGTGGCCAAAGGTTTACCGGGTGGAACGAGAGGATTGTCGCGATTGTCTAGCTCAATCAAAATGCAGTTTTCCTTGCCAAACTTTACTTTTCCATCCAGCTTTACCTGAAATGGCAAATAACCACCCAGATGCGTGTCAATCAACTCTCCGTTGAGGTAAACTTTGGCAACTTGCATAGCTGCACCGAAATTCAGCGACACCGATTTTCCTTCAAACTGCTCAGGAACGGTAAAAAACTTGCGGTATCGTGCAATTCCCTGCCATTGCTTTTCGGGTGAATCAACCGCTTCGATGTTAGCCGTATGCGGCAAAGTGACTTTTTGCCAGCCAGTTGCTTTCTGATTGGTTTTCTGAAACAGTTCAGGAGAAATATTGCCAGTTGAATCTTTGACAAATTCCCATCCCGAGTTAAAATTTCCTGGATCGGTTGGGAATACGATCCTGGCTTTTGAATTACATCCGGCAACTAATGCCAGAAGAAGCATAATAATGGTGATTTTCATAGTCATTGGGTTTCTATTTATATGGTGGTTACTTGACATCTTCTAAAAACGCATCCAAAGCCTTTGTGGGTTTACCATTGTCGCCCCAGGCACTTAATCCATAATGGCTCCAGCTTCTGGCTCCTTCGGGTTCCCAGTAAAATACGCCGGTTCCTTTGCCGTCAGGTACTTCCTTTACTTTTTTCAGAACAGCAACCAGCATATCGTACGTGTTTTGCACTTTCATGTCTTCGCCTCCCACTTCAACAACCATCACTTCTTTTCCGTACCGTGAAGCCATGTCGATCAAATTTCTACCCAAATCATCAATCGAAAGCGTATAATCCGGCTTCCCTTCAAGCCAGTAAGGATAATAAGATAAGCCAATTACATCGTATTTTGCACCATTGGCCTTGGCTGCATCAAACCACCAACGGAAACGTTCATTGTTATTTCCCTGATCGACATGCAAAATTACTTTTGTTTGCGGACTTACCGCTTTAATGACATCGTAACCTTTGTTGATCAGTTGCACGAGCTGAGGCCAGTTGGAAGTACTTCCGTCAGGATAAATCATTCCACCAGGTGTTTCGTTCCCAACCTGAACCCATTCTGGAGTTACTCCGGCAGTTTTAAGTGCTGTCATCACCTCAAAAGTATAATTGTAAAGATCGTTCAACAGAGTTGGAAAATCATGACCTTCCCATGCTTTCGGTTTCTTTTGTTTACCTGGGTCGGCCCAGCTGTCGCTGTAATGAAAGTCGATCATTACCCTCCTTCCCCATTTCTTGGCCCGAACCGCCATAGCAATGGTTTCATCCTTGCTGCAATGTCCGCTGGCCTTGTCTTCCGAAGGATTGACAAACGTCCGTAACCTGATGGAATTAATTCCGTGATCCTTCAATATTTTAAAGCAATCTTCCTGATCGCCCTTGTCGCTGTAAAATTTATATCCGGTAGCTTCCATTTGCGGCAACCAGCTGATGTCTGCTCCTTTTGCAAAGACATTCTCATGCTTGCTTTGAAATATTCCCTTCTTGCTACATCCGGTTAACAAGATGACCGAAAGCAATGTAACAAGTATTCTGGTCGGTTTAGTTTTCATTCTTTGTAGGTTTATTAAATTATTGGTTTACTGGTTTTAATTCATTGCCATTGATGTTGAAATTGAACTGATATTCAGGTACCAACCTGATTTTTTTCACCTTGGCAACAGTACCTTCCTGCTTTGCCGATTCGTCATCAAAATAAACTCTTGGCTGGCTGGAAAGTGAGAAGATGTCCATTTTTAGAGGTTGATTTTCAAGGCCGTTTCCAAGCCTGTTTAATCCGATATTCCAGGTTGTTCCATTGTTAAAATCCCGCACCAGATCTTCAGCTTCAGAGTTTGATTTTAACATCCTGTAGTCATATACACAAAGACCCTGATCATATTTATCGAAGAAATAGTCAAAAACGGCATGATTTCCTCCCTGAAAATCAAGGAACAACTCTTTCTCTTTTACTGTAATATTCAGGACTGAAAAGGACATAATATCTGACATTCGGTATATGCCAAACAAAATAAGGCATTTTTTAGAATAATTGTTGGTTTTACAATTATCAAAACGCATGGGAACAAACCTTACAAATCTCCAAAAAAGTATCCCCTTGCTATTTCCGGCAAAGGGGCAAACCTAAACTTTTTTTCATCGATTAAGTATGGGATTGAAAATCCTTGACCAAAAAATGCAGATTGCAAATCTGCACCAGCTATTGCCAACTTCAGAGCATATTCTATACAACTGCTCATAAATACCAGATTATCAATAGCTAATAAAACAGGTTTCAATGCTTGTGAAATCTAGTTGTTCTAACGTTTTTAATAAGATTTTGCGCTTATTGTGGGAAACCGGATGAGCAGGGTTATCGAATCGTTTGTGGCAAATTTACCAAGGCTCATACTGTTTACAAATCGGTCAGGGCATTGGGCAAGTCGTTGAGTTCGTTTTCGGCTTGTACTTTCAAATTACAGTTAAACCATCTTTGAGTCTACAGCTTATTTGAACCAAGCCGATTACAATCAGGACAGAAAAGCTTTGTCAGTTTGATTTTGAGTTTTTTTTGTTATTCCCGCGATGTTAAACTCCTAATTAAATCAACTTCTTCCTGTATGTAAGGTGTTCCATTAGGTCTGAAAATTTCATGAAACCATATAGGTGGTTCTGATCCATCAGGAATCGGTTCATCCCATGCATACTTGGTATTTGTTTTCCCTGCTACCAATCCCCAGTTGATGGCACCAACATCGTTCTCTTTTAACATAGGCATGATATTCCAGAATAAGCTGTTATTGCGTCGTGCCATATATTCGGTACAAACCATTGGCCGGTTGTATTTTTTTAGAGTATCTATTGCTGCCTGATGTTTCTCAGGATTTTCGTAGTTATGGTAAGTAATGATGTCTGAGTTTTCAACCTGGAATTTGTTCAGGTTCGACAAAGCCATATTCCATACTCCTGAAGACATTGGTTGTGACGGGCGAACCTCCCAACCCCATTGAAATACTTTTTTCAATAATGGAAGTGATCTGTCTCCATATCCTGAGTTACCTGGTTCGTTGTACAAATCCCAGATGGCAATGCGTTTATCGTCTTTAAAGGTTGTCAACACATCTTTTACGTATGCTTCCAGTGTTTTAACCAGAGTGGGGTCGGCATAAAGCAATTCTCCGGGGTCGCGTACCCACCCTGAGTTGTGAATACCAGGTTTCGGATCGGGTTGTTTCCCTGCATGATAAGTATTTTTCCAACAGTCATCAAAAAACACAAAGATGGTTTTGATGCCATGACTTCCGGCAATTTTCAGGTATTTTTTCATACAGTTTTTAAAACCTTCCCTATTCACTTCCCAAGCCACATGGTGCAGGTAAACACGCATACAGTTCATACCAATATCTTCAGCCCAGCCCAATTCACGGTCTATGGTTTCCGAATCAAATGTTTCGACCTGCCACATTTCCAGCTGGTTGATGGCTGTACTCGGGGTGAAGTTACAACCACGGAGCCAACCATGCTCGTCTTGCCATGTTTTGGCTTGTTCTGTAGTCCAGATTTTTGACACTGGTTCAGCTTTATTTTTATTATTTTGACAAGCTATAAAAACCATTATACTTGCCATTAAAAATAAGTAAATCTGTTTTTTCATTAATTATTCGTTTATGTATTAATAATCTTTCAAAGAGCCTTCCGGAACAAATTTCCGGAAGGCTCTTCTGATAATCAAACATTCTCAGATAGTCGGGCTAAATTCTATACAGACCGATTTTTTGTTTCCTGAACTAAGGATGGATGTATCCTTCTCTTTTAAAAACAAAACATGCCCAACCACTCCAGAGACATAATTCATCGTCGGTGAGTTTCATAACAGTATATTCCGAACCCACCCCGGCCCGTAGAGAAAGAGGCATTGATACGCCATTAAGAGTCAATGTCCCTAACGAAGCTGGGTCTAAAGAACCTCAGTATCATCGATATAGCTTGTTCCTGCACCAGCATCCTGTAAATCGAAGAGGAGCTGGGTATTGCTACCGCTATTGAAACTCACTGTATATTTGACCCAACTCGATGTTGGAGTTTTAGTTGCAGAAGCTATAGATGCTGACCAATCTGCTTTGTAAACACTCATGTAGACTTTCGCTGTCCCTTTTATGTAAACATTAAACGTATAGGCGGTATTTGCGGTTACACTGATAGTTTGGTATGTGTTTGTCCAACCACCTACACCTGCAAGTTTCAAAGAATATGAACCAGTACGTTTATCTGTTGTTGACCTGGAGAATGGGGATTGTATAGTCCAGTTAGCAGTTGATTCAAAACCAGGGTTTAATAATTTATTAGTAGGAGGTGGTGTTCCACCAGCAAAACTCCGTATTTTAGTACGAATGTAATTCCCTGATTCTTTCATTTGTGCAGATGTCCATCCACCGTTTGAAGGAGCGCCGGGCACTAAAATAGAACATGACTCATTAACTTTGTCTGAAATTGACCAGTTGCACCAACTGATTTTATTAGCCTCCATAAAAGTAAACCAGGCTTCCCACTCGGTGTAGTTTATAGCGCCGCTACCTGATGCATCCATTCCGCTGCTTTCAGTAACAAAAATGGGGATATTTTTACCAATTGCATATGCACAATCATCCCTTAGCCATTGCCCGTGACTTGCTGCATAAAAGTGAACAGTGTACATAATATTGGAATATCCTGTTAAGGGCGCATCAGCTACCTGCCGAATTACCTGGTCCCATTGCGGACAACCTACAACGATAATATTATCCGGATCCTTTGACCTTATTGCAGTAATTACTGCTGCTGCGTATGTCTTAACCTGTGCCCATGTTTGAGTAGTTGGCTCATTGAGTATTTCATAAATCACATTCGGGTTACTACCATAAGTTGTAGCCATTTCTGTAAAAAATGTTACGGCTTCAGCCTGATGAGTAGCCTCGCAATGCCAATCAATAATTACATAAACTCCTTTGGCAATAGCTGCATTTACAACAGTTTTTACCAGGTTTTTCTGGTTCGTCATATCACCTGTTAAATACCCTGGAGAGGCATCAATTCCCATTGCTGCCCTAACTATATCAACCTTAAAATCATCGGCCATCCAATTTACTACATTGGCATTCCAGTATTGAGGCCACCAACTACTCCAGCCAAAGCTATGCCCCCTCAGATTCATAGTTGCGCCACTCGCGTCTTTCATGTTCTTACCTGACACATAGACCTGGCCGTGAGTAGCCACAGGAGAACCTACAGGAGCTGACTTTAAAAATAAAGGCATTTCGGCAACCGGTTCGATAGACTGAATGGTAGCCACATCCTTTTTACAACCAGACATTAATCCAACCAATAGCATTGCTATGATTGGTAAAACATTTTTTAGTTTCATTCTGTTAATTTAATTAATTAATAATAAAATTTTTGTGAAATTAGTCTGTAAATAAGTAAGGTGATAGGACTGATAATCAAACATTCTCAGATAGTCGGGCTAAATTCTATACAGACCGATTTTTTGTTTCCTGAACTAAGGATAGATGTATCCCTCTCTTTTAAAAACAAAACATGCCCAACCGCTCCAGAGACACAATTCATCGTCGGTGAGTTTCATAACAGTATATTCTGAACCCACCCCGGCCCGTGCAGAAAGTGGCATAAGTACCCCCCCGGCGAGAGTCAGGGTTCCAATCGATGCAGGGGACACCGAGGTAGATCCCGGTTTCCAATTCCAAAAACCTTTTTGAACAGTTCCGTCTTTGTGTATTATTTTAATATGAAACCCTTGATTGAGATCAAAATAAACCTTGTCTTCTGTTTCTGGTGTAGGTTCTGCTATTGATTCAGCTTTTGACATTCCCCACCAAACAGGATACGGAGAATCCATGCCGGCACAACCCCATGCCCATCCCCCTGGAAGGTTATCTACAACCCATGTTTTTCCAGCGACCATGTTACTAATTTTTGCCCATCCAGGATCGGCGAAAAATACAGGATCGTTCTGACTAACGGTTATTTTCACGCTGTCAATACCAGGACCTTCCTTTGTATATGCAATAAACTTGATCCAATAATCTCCGGCAAAAGGGATTATAAGTGTGTCCTTATCTTTTTTTGATGTGCCGAGACCATAATCCCAAAAAGGTAGAGCACCCTGAATTTTTGATTCCAGGTATATTTTATTATCATAACTCTGATTTTGAGTAACTGAGTAATCGGAACCCGTAATTTTAACCGGGTTCATGTTCATATCTTCTCTGTTTTCTATGGGCTCTAAACACGAGACAATAAGAATAGAAAATAATAATGTTACCAAAAAAATATGTAATTTTTTCATAATATAAATTGTTGATTTTAATATCCTGAGTTTTGTTCAATGATGTTATTCATCAGACTTATTTCACGATTTGGTATCTGAAATAATCCTTTAGTCTCATCTCTGAAAGTTACGTTAAAACCTTCCAGATCATCGGCGGAATGATTAGGATCAACATTATCTATTGCTTCATGCATGGCAGAGAAATTACCATTTCCACATTGCCTTAGCAAATCCCAGTAGCGAATACCTTCAAATGCCAGTTCCAGTTTTCTTTCCTCAAAAATTTTTGCTCTGTTTTCAGCATCGGCACCTGTAAGCGTCACTGGACTTGGATCGGCATTTTCAAAAGCTCTGTCCCGAACCCGTTTTAGGTATGCATTGGCTTTACCCAGGTCACTGCCCAAGTTTAGTTCGGCTCCCATCAGAAGTACATCTGCAAACCTGATTTCGATGAAATCCTGATATATCCAGTATTGCCATCCCCAACCGGGAGCCACAACTCCATTAATACCGGGATTAACAACGTCGTTACTTCCCGCAACGACACACCGTTGCATGTATTTCTTCCAATTGTAGCCAGTATACTGACGCTGGTCGAAAGTAGCATCCAGTGCGGGATCATATTTAGGAGTTTGTCCCTCGTCATTCCAAGAAAGAATGGATGCGCTTCTGCGTGAATCAGCCGGATTATAGGCCAGCCATAATTTAGGGCTAACTGTACCAATGCCCCAACCTTGTCCGTATGGAGGATTTGCGTAATTTCTGGGGCCTATCAGTCGCGCCCAGGTTCCGTTACCATAGAAAAAAGAACCTTCAAATTTGTATTTAATAGCGAAGAGTGTTTCCTTATTCCCTTCTCCGGCATAAATATGACTGGTTGAAACAGCAGGCACAAGCCATAAGCTACTGAAATTAGGGAGTAGTTCATACCCACTATTCGTAATAATATCATCGATATAATCACGGGTTTCCTGAAGAGTCAAAACGCCTGCCACATCGGGTTTGGCATAATAACCTGAATAAAACAGGAATACCCTTCCTAACATGGCTTCGGCGGCCCATCTTGTAATATGCCCATTCTGTGCCGTTGCCATATTGTCTGTCGGTTTCAGATTTTCTGCCGCAAACTTCAGGTCTTCTACGATATATTTGTAGATTTCTTCCGCTGTCGATTTTGGAAAATTATCTTCCGGTTTGATAACCTTTGTAACGAGGGGAATTTCTCCGAAAAATCTTGTCATGTTAAAATAGAAATAGGCCCGAAGAAACCTAGCCTCGGCAATGTAACGGGCTTTTGTTTCGGTATCATTGCCCCAATCCACTTTGTCAATATTCTCGAGTAGTACATTGGCCCTGAATATTCCCGAATAGCCCCTGCTCCACGGACCGGAATTCACATTGTCTCCTGCCTGTGTCTGAAACCTGTCTATCTGCTGAAATCCATATCCATCGCCTTTCCCTGCTCCGCCAAAACAATTATCAGAAGCAAGCTCTGCCATTAAAGGAATAAAATCGGCATCCCCACCATAAAGATTACCATAGATGGCTACAAGCGCCTGCTCTGCATCTTTAGGTGTTTTATAAAAATTGCTGATTGCGATTCTGTCTATCGGGCTTTTATCGAGGAAATCTTTACTACAGCCAACGAAAGACAATATAATTATCATGTATAGAAATGTGTTTTTCATAACTTTTCTTTTTAAAATGTGACATTTATACCTATAAGATATGTTCGCGGAGTTGGATAAAACCCAACATCAATCCCTGATGAAAAGTTATCATATCCACCACTAAATCCAACTTCAGGATCCAGCCCATTGTATTTGGTGAAAGTCAGCAAATTAGTTCCTGAGAGATACACCCTGCATTGTTGGATAGGTACATTTGATAATAATAGTTTCTTCAGGTCATAGCCAATGTTTATAGATTTCACCCTTAAAAAATCAGCATCCTGAACATACAGATCGGATATTTTGGACATATTTTGATTGGGGTCATTTCCAAATGTCACTCGTGGAATTTTATTGGAAGTTCCCGGCCCGGTCCAACGTCCGAGTATTTCTGTACTGTAGTTTGCGTACCAGTTACCGGGATCCCGGTAACTCTGCACAATCTGGTTTCCAATTTGTCCCTGAAGATTTAAAGAAAAATCAAATCCCTTATATGAAGCAGATAAACTAAGTCCGTAAATATAATCGGGCATACCTTTTCCCAATATGGTTTTATCAAGATCATCGATTTTGCCATCATGGTTCAGGTCAACAAATTTGACATCGCCTGGTTTGGCATCCGGTTGAATCAAACTTCCATTATGTATATAATTGTCAATTTCCTGTTTAGTTTGAAAAATTCCGCCTGTTTTATATCCCCAAAAATAACCTATCGGATATCCTTCCTGCACACGGCAAACTTCTGCTGCCTGATTAAACAATGAGCTACTACCGTGAATAATCTTTTCGTCGTTGGGTATATCGGTAACTTTATTCTTATTGTAGGCGATATTACCTTTGACATTAAATTTCCAGTCTTGTATGGTTTTGGTATAACCCAATTCAAACTCAATCCCTTTATTTATAACATTTCCACCGTTAATGTAAGGCATAGGGGAACTAATCCCTGTAATCGCTTTTACAGGCACCTGCACAATCCAGTCTTTACTGGTCCGGTTGTACAAGTCAATTGTCAGGCTAAAATCTCCAAGAAACCTGGAGTCAAACCCTACATTCGTTTCCGTGGCTGCTTCCCATTTTAGTCCCGGAGAAGGTATCCTCTCGGGAGAAGCTCCGTTATAAAAGGTCGCATTCGATTCGTCAGGCCCGAAATAATATCCTCTATCAGTCGTTGTTATCGTAGGCATAAAAATATATCTGTCATAAGGTTCCCTCCCATTTTGCCCCCAGCTAGCCCTAATTTTCAGAAAATCTAACCATGAGGTTGCTGACTGGAGAAATTTCTCTTGTGAAATTACCCAACCAGCCGATACGGAAGGGAAATAGCCAAAACGGTTATCCGGGCCGAATCTGGAAGAACCGTCTCTTCTCAGCGTAACAGTGGCCAGATATTTATCATCGTAAGAGTAACTTAAACGACCAAAAACAGAGAAGCGGGTATCCTGAGGTTCAACAGTACCGGTTGTCTGTGCGCTTGTCAGGTTTGTTGCATTGTTAAGAACTGCATGTTCAAAATCGGCAATAATAAGATCACTCTTTACTCCCTGAACAAAGGTATAACGCATGTCCTGAGCGTTTTGACCCAGCATGACCATTATATCATGTTTGTTAAAAAGCTTTTGGTAGGTCAGGGTGTTGTCCCAATTATATGAAAATGTTCTATACATTCCTTGAGTCGCTGAAGTTGCTGTAGTTTTGTCGTTGGGACTAAGATCGTATATGGGGCTGTAAGTCTGGGTCGTAGAGATATCGAGATTCATCCCGAAGTCTGATTTAAATTTCAGTCCTTTTATAATTTCCAGTTCGGCAAAAACATTTCCCATTAAATTATCCGATTTATTTTTAGAATTATATTTATAATGCATACTGGCTATCGGGTTTGTCTGGTTGGCAGAGAATGAAGAACGTCCATAACCGTCTTCCTGAGAAGGGTCATATAAAGGAATAAGTGGACTCGAAGTCAAAATACCTCTTTGATTATTAACCCACTGATTGCCATCGTCAATACTTCCGCTGTTGGTATGGTTATAAGTAATGTTTTGTCCTGTTTTTAACCATTTCTTACCATTTTGCTGTGTACTCATATGAAAACCCATATTTTCGCGCTGAGATTTATTTTCTATCGAAATAATACCTTCCTGTTTGCGATAAGATAAAGAAACTGCATAAGACGATTTTTCATTTCCGCCGGTTAAACTTATATAATGACTGGTTGTCGGCGCATTTTTATTATAGGATTCTTGCTGCCAGTCAGTACCTTTTCCGAAACTATTAATCTGACCAATCGTAAAGGAAGGCAGTTGCCCCGAATTAACGGCAGCTTCGTTCATTATTGATGCATATTCTTTGGCATTTAACATCGGGAGCTTACGGTAGGCGTTTGCAATACCATAATAGCCATCATAAGTTACCTGCATTTCCCCTTTTGAACCTTTTTTAGTCGTAACCAGAATAACACCACCGGCAGCACGTGAGCCATAGATTGCGGCAGAGGCGGCATCTTTCAAAATATCAATTGTTTCGACATCCTGGGGGTTAATGCTATTCAGGCTTCCGGGAACACCATCTATAAGTATCAGGGGGTTGCTTCCGTTAATCGACCCCATACCGCGAATGATGATATTAAAATCGGCCCCAGGCTGACCCGATTTTTGGGTAATACTCATTCCCGGAGTCATTCCTTGTATAGCTGATTCAAGCCGGACCGAATGATTTTTAACAAGTTCTTCATTTTTTACCTGGCTCGTAGCGCCTGTGACCAGTTTCTTTTTCTGGACAGCATAACCAATGGCTACCACTTCATCAATTCCAATGGTTTCTTCTGTAAGTGTTACATCAATCGATGTTTGATTTCCAACTTTCACATCCTGCATCTTCATTCCTACAAATGAAAATTGTAATGTCGCATTTTCAGGAATTCCGGAAAGTGAATACTTTCCATCGCTATCGGTAATTATACCATTGGTTGTTCCTTTTATGACTACCGAAACGCCGGGAAGCGAATTGCCGCTGGTATCAGTAACTTTTCCGGTTACTTTTTTCGATGATTGTCCGTTTTCGATTGAACCTGAATTGTTTCCGTTTTCATCGGTAATGATAATGTAGCGATCAACAATCTTGTATTGAAAGTTGGCCGATCCGAGAATTTTATCAAGGATCGCATCAATAGTCTGATTTTCAACTTTAATGGATATTTTCTTGTCAACATCCAGCTTTGTGCTGTTGTAGGCAAATTTGAACTCCGATAGTGTTTCAATTTGTTTGAAAACACTTTCGATGGAAGAATTCTTTGACTCAAAAGTCAACTTAGTTGCTTGTGAGTAAGTGACTGATGCAAAAGACATCAGCCCCAAAAGCAGTAAAGTGAAAGTTAGTTTCATAATGCGTAGATACTTTCGTATAGGGATAAATGATTCCCTGTACAAACTTGTTCTGTTTTTTTTCATAAATTTGACGTGTTACGTGTTAAAATTTATTTTGACATACTAAGAGCGGTAATTCTTCGACCAATTATCGCTCTTTATTTTTTCTACATATTCTTCGCTTTTGGTGTTAATATAATTTCCCCTTTTTCGTATTTGTAGTTTACTGACAAGGCCAGACTTATAATTTCCATTAATCGTTCCAAACGCTCACCTTCATACAATTCAACGGTTAAGCGCCGGTCGTTAAATTGCTCTTCATCGTAAACCACTTTCACATCGTACCAGCGTTCAACTTTCCTGACGAGGTTGCCGAATGTATCATCCTTAAAGATAAGTTGATTTTTCTTCCACCCATTGATTTCCTCCTGAGGAAACCTATTGAACGACAACTGATTATCAACTTTTGAATAAACAAACGACTGTCCGGGTTTTACTTCCTTTTCAACTGGCTGAGCCGACGACGGATTAGTCAATAACAAATGTATATTTCCTTCAAATAATGAAGTTTCTATCTGATCTTCATCGGAATATGCCTTGACATTAAATTTGGTGCCAAGCACTTTTACATTTACTTCAGAAGTATGCACTACAAAAGGCTGGTGGGAATTTTTGGCTACTTCAAAAAAAGCTTCGCCTTCAAGGTAAACATCGCGTTGGTTTTTACTGAAATTGCCGGGGTATTTGATTTTTGTATCCGAATTGAGCCAAACTTTGGTGCCATCGACCAATACAATTTGAGATTTCTGCCCACGTGGAGCAATGGTTTCGGTATATTGAACAGCCGATTGATTGTATTGACTTACGCCAAACCAAATGCCCAATCCGATAATCGGGATTAATAAAAATGCGGCTACTTTTTGATAAACCTTCAGTATTCGGGTTATTGAAAAGCCGGACTTTTGGTGATGTGCATTCTGATATTCCTGAATTTGCTGGAATACAGTTTCGATCAATGTATTTGAGTCGATTTCGGGAGATGATATCCAATGCTCCAACAACCAACTTTCAACCTCAGAATGAGTGGCCGGATCGGAAAGCCATCTTTTTAAAGAAGAGAGTTCCTGACTGGAGCAATTCTTTTCAGCAAGAAACCGATTGGCTATATCGTTAATTTTTTCGGTCATTTTAATTGATTTGTTAGTAATACGATGTGATATGTGATTTCCGTGAAGGAATGTTAAAAAAAAGTATCTTAAAAGTTAATAAATTGGAATTATGTCTGAATATCAGATGTATATAATACAGAAAAAGTAACCCAATTTGCTAGTGCATTAAGAATATAAAAGCCAGAATCATCATTTTTCTGAATTCTTTCCGCAGAAATGCAAGCGCATTGCGAATTTGGCTATCGACAGTGTTTTCGGAAATATTCAAACGTTCGGCGATTTGTTTGTAGCTTAATCCTTCGAAACGGCTCATCCGAAATATCTTTTGCCTACGTTCCGGAATTTTACAAATCAGTTGCTGTAGTTTATCTGCAGCATCTTCGGCAAAAGTGCTTTCCACATTCTCATCAATCAGTAAGTCTTGCTGAAATTGCTCTTCAACAAAGTAAATTCTGCGATTTACGGCTGATTTCAGGTGATCAAGAATGAGATGTTTGGCAATTGAAAACAAGTAGGACTGAAAATCCTTTTCAGGATCGACCGCTTCCTTTTTCAACCACAATTTGACGAATACTTCCTGAACAACTTCATCTGGATCGACCTGTGCCGGAACCATTTTAATAGCAAATCCCTTCACCTTATTGCGGTATTTGTAAAAAAGCACCTCGAATGCAAACGAATCGCCTTCCTTTAGCTTCTTTACTAACTCTTTTTCGGTATGTAAGAATTTTTCCAATTGTCAGGTTCGAATTCGTAAAATTCCGGTGTACGCAACAAAGTAAAGAAAATTAGATTTGAAAATATATATTTGGCTATTTCCCTAATTTTTGCTGATACAAATTTTCTTATCCCCGAAATAAAATACAGATATCCATTTAATAGTTGTACCATTACTAATTATCTAAAACTTTATAATTCTTACCAATAGAAGGGGAAAAATCGGATGTGTTTTTCGGCGGAAGCGAGTTTTGCAGGTGGAATTATTATCTCTGCTATTGGTGTGGCAACGGTTACGAAAGTTCATAAACCTTCTCAGCTCGTTTTTGCGAGTATCCCTTTGTTTTTTGGGGTCCAGCAAATTACCGAAGGAATTTTGTGGACAACATTACCAAATCCTGACTATGTAAGTATTCAGAAATTCGGTACTTACCTGTTTTTAATTATGGCCGAAGTGCTTTGGCCTATGATGATTCCGCTTTCGGTTCTTTTCATGGAAGAAAATCTCAAAAAGAAAAGAATTTTAAGGCTGCTCCTAATATTGGGTGCTTGCCTTTCGATTTATTATGTTATCTGTTTATTCCTGTTTGATGTCAATCCTGAAATTTCTGGTTATCATATTCAATACAATATTGATTTCCCAAAATCATTTGCCTTGGTAGCTTTTGCAATCTATTTAATTGTTACTATCACTCCACTTTTTGTATCGAGCATTAAAAAGACCCATTTGATGGGAGGTTTAATGTTCTTATCATGTGCCGTAACTGCACTGTTTTTTACTCAATTCCTTACTTCGGTATGGTGCTTTTTCGCGGCTTTAATCAGTGGTGTCATCTTTTGGATCCTTCGCGATTCGAAAAGAAAATTCAATCTGGATAGATTGATTTTGATAAAGAATAAGCTGAAAGCAGCAATCACATAAAAAAGGCCGTCTAAAAGATAAATCTTCAAGACAGCCTTTCTTTTATTAATTGTTAATCAATTAATTCATTGGATGTTCATCCATCATAGCCATACCGTTTCTCATTCCTTTTTGTCCTCTCCTGCATCTTTTTTCCTTTAAACATATCAAACTTAAGGCGTTGTTCGTCGGTAAGTTGAGCACGCATGTCAAGGCGGTTCTTAACTTTAATCTTGGCCATTTCGATACGCAATGCACCAATTTTTTCGATGTTTTTGTTGATAGCTGACAAATCCGGTTTCTCGGCAGTTGTCAATGTTTTCTGATGGGCTACTGCCTCACCGAGTTCATTGCGTAAAGGTTGTAACTGCTTCTGCATGGCCAACATACTTTGTTTAAAAGCATCTTTTTGTGCATCTGTCAGGTTCAGTCCTTTTGCCGGGCCTCCGTGATTTTCGTTCATTTGCATTTCCCTGTCTGGTCCGCGAAAAGATTTCTTTCCACCTCTGTCGGCTGGTTGGGCAACCAATACTGCCGACATACTCATCAACACTACAAACATTAATACTCTTGTTTTCATAACCTTTAATTTTAAATTCTGTTTTCTGAAACTTTACTTTAGTTAAAACTCATATCCATAAGATGACATTAGTTCCCAAAAGTTAAAATATGGAATGAATCTTTCTAAAGTTTCCTCTTGGATGTTTCTGAAAATAAAAGGTTTAATGCCTGACGAAGTTTTAAAGTTTCTTTAACAGTTCGCTTTAGATGAAAACACTCATGATGAGCACCGTTATAATTCCGACAATTCCGACGGTTGATTCCATCACTGTCCAGGTCTGAAAGGTTTGCTTAATGCTCAGGCCAAAATATTCTTTGAACATCCAGAACCCGGAATCGTTAAAATGCGACTGCATGACAATTACGCGACTGGATTTGATGAATATTACTCGTTGAATTTCACGTTGCTTATATAATTATAATTATCCCATAAACCTTCCTTGACGGGAATTTTATTACTGAGTAGGGGAACATCTTTTCGGATAGTTTCCTGGGGTTTTATGGATTCAAAATGTTTGACATCAATTTTGTTTATAAATAATTCGCGATACTGAAAATACTTTTTAGATCGTGAGCCGTCCGTAGCCTTAGTCTTATATTCAAAATAGTTGCTTGACGACAGGTAACTCAAATAGTATTTATCCATATAGTTTTTATATTCCAGTTTAAAATCTAATACTTTTCCTGAATAGGTAGGCCATTTGCAATTAAGGGTATAAGTAAATTTTAAGATGGCATAGTTTTGAGCGAGAATATAAATTTTACCATTTGCACTGTATTCATCATTTGAATAGTTGAATCGCTGAGTTTCAAAACTGATTTCGAAAATTTTAGAAGAATCGTTGTTAATAATTGATTCATATCGAAATGTGTGGTTCGGGATGAAAGACCGATCTAGTATGTCAACAAAAGAAAACGTTTTAATATTATGGTTACGAATGGGGTCCTGAAGTCGTAACATCGCTAATTCATTTTCCCCCTCGATGAGAGCATAAGGTATATATTTTGTTTTACCATCGTAAACCGAACTTAACAGGGTATCGACGATAAAGCCAGGATTGTACCGAATTTGCTCTAATTTTATCTTTGATTTTGCATAGTCATTTTTGTTAAACCCCCGGTCCTCAATGATAACAGCAGCCTCTGTTAAATTTTTATAATCCTCGGTGCTTTTATCTTTGATATAGTCGCGGTAATAGCCATGTAATAAAAATTCCTCCCTGGGATAGTTTTTGGAAATATTTTCGATTGCTCTTTTAACAATATCAGAAGGAGGTAAATTATAGCCGCTAATATTCACTTCATTTAGAACTTTTACTTCCGGAACCATTCCAAAAGAATATATAGTATCCGGTTTTATTGAAGTAGCTTCCAAGTTTATTTTTTTGTACCCGATATATGAAATCTGGACATTACTTGTATTTAAATTGTCGGGGATATGAAAGGTAAACTCGCCAAATTCGTTGGTTATGACACCAGCGCTCGAATTGAAGATTCGAACTGTAGCAAAGGGTAGAGGTGCATTGGTAGTACTATCATAAACACGTCCTTTCAATGTATTAATATTTTGTGCAATCAATACTTGCTGAAACAAAATAAAACAGGAAATAAGGCTGATGCATCTGGCAAGATGAATAATTTTCTGTGACATAGTATAATTGATTGTTTATTACAAAAACATAAACATACAAATAAACTTTATCAGTTCAAACAACAATATTGATTGATAGATTTTGGTCAGTCTAAATGAATACACTCATGATGAGCACTGTTATAATTCCGACAATTCCGACAGTTGATTCCATCACGGTCCAGGTCTGAAAGGTTTGCTTAATGCTCAGGCCAAAATATTCTTTGAACATCCAGAACCCGGAATCGTTGAAATGCGACCACATCACACTTCCGGCACCGGTGGCCAATACCATCAGTTCGGGTGAAGTGCCTGTTTGCTGGGCAATTGGCAGCATAATTGGAGCTGTGGTAAGTGTTGCTACCGTTGCAGAACCAACGGCCAGTCTGAAAATGGAAGCAATCAGAAAAGCCATCAACAGCGGGTTCATCTGAATGGAATCGGAGATTGAACGGATGTATTCGATTACATGGCTGTCTTTTAAAACCTGTGAAAAGGCTCCTCCGCCAGCAATAATCAGAACGATCATCGAGATGGCACCAATTGATTTAGCCGAACTGTTCATTACATCGTCCATGCTTCTTCCTTTTCGCAGTCCGAGTGTAAAAATGGCAACAATCACCGCCATGAATAGGGCAATGTTCGCATCGCTCATAAATTTGATGAAGGTTAATATTCCGGAGAAAAGATAGGCTGACTCAGGACTGAAACCCTTTTCTGTGAAAATATGCTGGTAAAAACCGGTGATATTTTCGATTCCAAGTTTGGTGAGTTCGGCTTTTGCAAGTGGCGGACCAAAAGTTAAATCGGCCAAAGCGCCCAGCAGCATTAAAATAATTGGGGTCACTGCGCAAAGTATGCTGATTCCCAATCCGGGAAGTTCGCTTTTTTCGAATTGTCGTTCAGTAAAAAGATCGGCTGGTGGTGTAACTACAATTTTTTTTGTGAAGCGCGATAACCACACACCACCAATTAGACAGGCCGGAATCATTGGAATCAATCCGTATAGCAGGACTTTGTTGACATCGGCTTCGTAGATAAACGAAACGTAGGTTGGCGCAGGGTGGGGAGGCAAAAAACAATGTGCTACAGATAAAGCCGAGCACAACGGAAGCGCCAGCCAGATGGTGGGCAATTTGGTGGTGGCAGCAAAAGTAAATATCAAAGGAATCAGAACCAGAAAGCTGGCATTGTACATCATTGGCAAACCCACCAGAAAGCCGGTGATCAGCAAGGCGTATTGGATGTTTTTCAGACCCATAAAATCAATCATCCTGTAGGTAATGGTATGGGCAGCTCCGCTTTCTTCCAGTATTTTCCCGAGCATTGCCCCAAAGGCAAGGATCAGGACGATTTTTCCCATGGTGTCGCCAACGCCTTTCAATACTGAATCCAGAATGTCTAATGGGTTCATGCTGCTAAGCAAGCCGACTGCGAATGAAGTGATTAACAAAGCCAGAAAAGCGTTGATTTTAAACTTGCTGATGAGAACCAGCAATATCAGGATTCCGATGCCGACGATGAGAAGGGGCATAATGGTTTGGTCAATTAGTTTGGCTTAAAGATAGAAATTTACCATTTATCAGCGCTGATATTTATTCGTATTGACGATTTTACTAGTAATTTAGTCATTACGTTGACGAAATTAACACATTTTGTTATGTTTTCAGAATTGAGCTTTGATTCCGGCAACCCAGGTGCGGCCAGTGCCATAATAAACTTGATTGGTGGTATAACCTGGATTTTTTTCGTTCAGGTTAGTGGCCGATTGTTCGATGTATTCGGTGTCGAGCAGATTTTGCGCACCAAAAATGAGGTTAAGTGTTAGCGATTTATCAACCTTGAGAAGGTAATTTCCACTTGCGCCAAGTAACTCATAAGCAGGTAGTTTCCATTGATTAAAATCAGTGCGGTCAGTCAAATCCTTGAAGTCATAGAGGCTGAACGGAGCATAAATCTGGTCGGCCCGGTAATAATTCAACCGTACATAAAAATTGTGAGCCCAACGATATTCAGCTTCAGCAAATAAACTAAGTTGAGGTGAATTGGCAATTTTCACATTCTTAATCCACAAAGCATTGGTTCCGGTGGTTTGGTTTTTGGCACCATAAAGTTGAGCGGTGGCATCTTTTGCATATTTCCAATCGCCATAAGCGCCATTCAGCTTGATGTGAAGGTTTTTTGTCAATTTGTATGCTGCTTTCAGTTCAACACCCTGATGCAATTCTTCAAGTCCGTTAACAATTCCATACGAATCACCGGGATTCAGATTCGACCATCTGACCATCGTCCGGTTCGTGATTTGAGAACGATATGCCAGCGCTTCAATCTTGAGTTTCCGGCTGAAAATGGTATATCCAAATTCCGCATCGAAAACCTGCTCATTGGACGCATTGTTTTTCCAGTTATTTCCGGAAGGAAAAAGATCTGTAAACAAAGGCTGATGGGAGCCATAGCTTGTTTTGAGATGAATTGAATGGTATTCCCAAAGGTGAATCCTGAAGCCGGTTTGGGCGCGTCCACCGGGCAAAAGCATTAACTTTGTTTGTCTTTCAGTATCGGTGGCTAAATAATTATAATGGTCTGTTCTACTGATATTTTGCACCGATGCCGACCCTTCGAGATACCAGAAAAGACGCGATAATTGGTAGTTTATACGAACAGAAAAGCCGCCCGATTGAATGCCGGATTCGTAAAAGTAAGCTGTTTTGTCAGTCGGATTGTACGAAGGGAAAAATTTGGATTGGAATAAATTTCCAACTGCAAATCCATCAGGGCGATTGAGATCGGAAAAGCTGGTATAGCCATCGGCTCCAAGCAAATTATTCACAGAACCAAAATGACTGGCATGATAGTCTTCCAGATCCAAACTTGCGCTCACATTCAGCTCTTTGCTGAAATTGTGAGTCAAAACCGATCGTAGCCCAAACCTGTTCTGGCGGTCAATTGCAGCAAGTGTGGTAATTCCGTAGTTATCAGAATTAATGAATTTGCCATTTGAATCAGGAGGACGAATTGCACCCATTTCAGCCACTTCCAATCCTTTATTCCAATCAGTTATTTTGTTGAATAAAATCAGTCCGGTTGTATCTCTTGTAAATCCTGCATGTGTTTGATTATTAAACGATCCTGCGGGTTTGAGTTGCGCCGATCGGTTAAATTGTGCATAAATTTGTGTTTTGATATGGGTTTTCACACGTGGTTGCCAGATATGTGTCAGGCTTATCAGCGGGCTTCTTCCGTAGTTCGTACTCCACGACAGCGGTTTTTCGTTTAAAGTTCCCCATCCGTTATTGAATTTCGTTGTGTAACGATTGTATGCACCTATTGAATCTGCCGAATTTCGGTTGTGCCGTTGTATCGTTCCATTCAGGTTCAAAACCAAAGTATGTATATGGTTAAATTCTTTACTGATGTCAACAAAAAAGCCATATTGTTGAAAGGCAGTGTTTTGTGCCAGTCCTTTTCCTGAAGTTCTGGATATCTGTAGCGAGGATGCCAACCCTTTTTTTGAAAGTCCGGAATGAACTGTTGCTGAAGTTTTTAGAAGACCCTGGTTGCCATAAATTGCCATTACTTCGGCACCTGCTTTTTGGTGCGGGACAAACGAAAGTACATTGACCAAACCTCCGGAGCTTAACTGGCTTTGAAGGTTGGCTGCCTGGCCGCTTACCACCTGAATTTGTCCGGCCCAATCGGTCAATCCCGAAAGCATGGAAGAGCCGACCTGACCAGTTTCAGGATTGTTCAGCATGATTCCGTTAAAAGTATAGGATGTTTTGGTTGGGTCATTTCCGCGGAAGCCAATTTCCGAATCATTATATCCGCTTCCATTGCTTAAAAGGGTATTAGAAGGGACGTTTCTCAGTAATTCATTAAATTCCTGATGTCCGTTTTGTTCAGCGACTTGCCATGTCGAAAAATTTTCGATGCTCTGAGGAAATTGTCTCGCATTTTCGAATGTGGTGACACTTCTCTGCATTGTTCGACCCACCGCATTGGCTTTGAGTTTGATGATGAACATGGGAGTACTTATTCCTTCCGAGACAGCGATATTGTAAAATTTCTTGAAATATCCGGGATAATTTACTTCGAGCGAATAATCACCGCCAACCAGATTCATGGTGAATTTACCTTGCTGGTCTGTCAATACACTGATTAACGTTCCTGAAATAGTGACTACTGCTTTTTCGAGCGGCTCGTTCAATTCATCATCAACAACAAATCCGGTAAGCGTTCCGGTTGCCATTGTCTGGAAAACAACAAACAGAACCAACATGCCCGAAAAAAATGCTCTTCTCAGGAACGAAATGTTTGGCTGTAAATAAATATGATGCAGTAATCTGAAGGTTTTCATAGTTAATCTGATATCACTCTCTTAACGCAAAAATCAGGGTTACCAGTATTCTGATTGCCGTATTTTATTCGAATTAGAATGAAGGAATGATGCACGATGAATAATTCCTGAAATTCTAATTAACCACCAGTTTTCGGGCAATCTTTTTCCCATTTTCTGAAAAACGAATCAAATAGATTCCTTTCCCGATATGGTGTTCTTTCAGGTTGAAACGGATGGACTGGCCCATTGGCATTGACTTGTCAGCTCTAAGTTGGCAAATAATTTGTCCCTGAATATTGCAAATGTCGATATCAGTTGTTTGTAAAATGCCCGCCTCAATGGTCACATCCTGAGAACCATTGGTCGGGTTTGGAAATATCCGAATGTTTTCTAAAGCATTGTCAGTCAGTAATTCTGAGCTGGTAGCTGCCATTTTCTCAATGCTGACATTGTCGAGATAAACTTTTCCGGTGAAACGCCCGAAGCCGAATCCAAAACGGCAGTTGAGATCGGTCGGATTTGCCATTTTAACTGTCCATGTAAACTTCTGCATTACTCCTGAAATACTTTTAACAGTTGAAAAGTAGCTCCCGTAATCGCCATAGTTTTTCGACAGGAAAACATCCATTGAATTTGGGTTGTCGGCCTTTGCATCAAACGATACCTGGTAAGTGGCACCCTGTACCAGCGGAATATTCAGTTGCTGATCGACAATGTGCCAGTTGGCGGTTCCGGGCTTGGTTATATTGATAATATATTGACCATCAACAACAGAAGGTGTGGCGGCCATCGTAGTCGAATTGTTTAAATACAAATTGTTCCAGTTTTTTAAACCCTGACTGAAATCCCCATTCACGATTAGTTCATTTTTTTTTTTGAAAACCGGAATGAGGGTTGTATTATTTGAAATTTCAATTTGCATGGGATTGGCCGAACCAACGTGCAGCCATTTGTCGAATTCGTAATTCTGTTCAGGTTTGGCTGTTATTGTAACCATTGATCCTTCAGGATAAGTGGCCTGTTTGGGCGACACATCAACCGTTCCGCCGGTTGCCGGTTCAATATTCAATGAGAAGGGACCAGCAGTTTCCTGCAACTGATACACCCTGACGTAATCGATGTAAAATTTGTGCGGAAGTTTCGTATCGTCAATGCCTTGTTGCGCGCCCCAGTTTCCGCCGTAAGCAAGGTTCAGGATACAATAAAACATTTTGTCGTAAGGCCAAACGCGAGGATCGTCGGCTGTTTTGTTGTAGGTGTGGTATTTGATGCCATCAGCATACCATTCAAGTTTTGTTGGCGACCAAATTAAAGTATATGTAATATATTTGTTATATGGCTGATTGATAGTGACTGACGTTCCTGAACTTTGACGCCCTGTTCCGTCGGTTCCTTGAAAATGAGCAGTAAAATAAAGGTTTGACGGGTTCATGCCGACATATTCCATGATGTCGATTTCGCCGCTTTTGGGCCATCCGCCATATTCCTCGTCGGTTGGCAGCATCCAGATTGCTGGCCAGGTGCCTTTCCCGGTCGGAACTTTGGCGCGAATCTCGAACTTGCCATAAAGCCAATCGCCTTTGTATCTCGATTTCAAACTGGCAGAAGTGTATGCAGCTCCCTGATAAGCTTCTTTTCGGGCTTCAATAATCAATACTGTATCCTGAATCCTGGCGTTTTCGGAGCGTTTGTAAGTGTAATATTGCAGCTCGTCGTTGCGGATCTTGCCAATTTCGTAATCCCATTTGGTGCTGTCGGGCAGGCCGGGAGTGTTAAATTCGTCGCTCCAAACTTTAACGTATTTCTGCGGAAAAGCCTGAATAGCAAAGCAAAAGAGAATAAGGGAAAGAATAGAATGTTTCATTTGGTTTTTGGTTTAGTTGTCAGGAAAATGTGAGTTTAAAAGTAAGGAAGTTTTTTCTCAAAATAAGAAAAATCATTTCAAATCGCCCTATCGCTGGCGGCCAATGGAATTTATTGTTGACAGCGTAATGTACCTCAACGAACGTGCTGTTGCAACCCAGCAAACCGGCTACAGTTTTGTGGCACAATCGCGTAATTGGCTTCCTGACGCGGTTGGAGGAATCTTTTGGTTTGGTGTTGACGATGCCGATGGTTGTGTTTATGCACCAATGTATTGCGGAATCACAAAAATTCCTGAAAGTTATGCCATTGGAAATGGTTCGATGATCAACTGGTCGGAAACTTCGGCCTACTGGACTTTCAGTCAGGTGAATAACTGGGCTTATACTCGCTATAATCTAATTCATCCTGAAATCGAAAATTATCAATCACAGCTTGAAAATCAATTTGCCAGCGAAGTGCAAGTCATTGACAAACAGGCTTCGGAGTTGTACAAGCAAAATCCAGACAAGGCCAGAGAATCGATCACCGGGTTTTCAGTTTCAACAGGAAATAAACTGGTCGCAGACTGGAAAGTATTTTACCAGTATCTGTTTATGAAATACATCGATGGAAATGTGAAAAATACCGATGGGCACAAACTTTTGGAAAACGGCAATGGGAAAAACATTCCAAAAGCACCGTCACAACCTGGTTACGGCAAAGAATGGGAACGAATCATGATTCAGGGAACCGGCGAACGGCTGAAAGTTCCGAAAGAATAATCTGTAGTTTATACTTTACAAACAGTGCAAATACGGCACTTTTATAAAGTATAAACTACAAAACGCCAATTTTATCAACATTTGTAAAGTATAAACTACAAAAACCCATCGCTGGGAGTAGCTTCCCTATATTGACCTGAAATTTTTATTGACCTGATTGCAAAAAGCGGAATATTGGTCAGCCAATCCTATTCGCGATAGTCAGACATAGAGGTTCTTATTGAAAGTTTTGGTTTGTACTTATATTTAAATACAAAAAGTCCGACGAGTTTATGTGTTTTACCACACAAACTCGTCGGACTTTACGAAAATGAAATGCTTTTACTTGCCATTGAGTAACTCGTTTACAGCGTTGGCAAGGAAAATATGGCTTGCTGCACAATCGACAACGTATTCGTTTTCGCCCCAAAAGAATGGCCAGTCTTCCTTGTTCTCCGGAAAATCTGGTTGAAGGATGAGAATTCCAGGCACCACTCCGCCGGCAATAAAGGTAAAGTCGGCCCGGTTGTTTCCATAAGCTACTTTCTTTGAAGCAGTTCCCACGCCCGAAACCAGTGAAAGATTGTGTGCCGGATGGCATCCGTAGATGTAATTGGCTCCTTTCAGTGTTAAATCGGCTGAAATAAGGTCTGGAAATGCTTTGTGCAGAATATAGTTCGAAATGGCTGCGTTCATTACCCCACCGCTTCCGGCCCAGCCTCCTTCTGAAATGGTTACGCCAAACGGATTCACCTCTTTGGTTTGTGAAATAGCTTTGGCCATCACCTCAACCTGAGCGCGAACCCGTTTACTAAATTCGTTGTCCATGTATGGCATGGCACGCACAAACAAAGTTGCATAACGGCCAAACTGTTTTTCAAGCTGATTCATTAATTCTGAAACTCGGGTTGCATATTTGGGCGATTTGGTTGTAATTAGCAACTCAACAGCAGCTTTCAGCGCTTCGTTTTCCAACGGTCCACCGGTAGTATTTCCAACGTAAAAGATATCAGGTTTGTGGGTCTGTTCTTCGTCCCAGGCTTTGATAGCTGTTGAAATACATTCGTTGGCAAGCGCATCGTTGAATCCTTTCAAAGCGCGCGATGCAGCTGCCAACCCGGCAATGGAACCGTAATTCAATGGCGTTGATTTGCTGGTAAATGCCCAGCGATCATCGGGAACACCACTATGAATGCCGTCGCTTTCGAGCAAACCCATTTTAGGATCGTAAATTTTGCCGTCGGTTTCGGTAAGTCCGTCGCCTAAGTGAGTATATTGCGAAATATCAGGAACAATGATGCCTGGAATGGCATGACCACATGACCGGTGTTGGGCAATTAATCCCAAAGCGCCATGTTCAATCTGTTGCAGAATGTCGGGTTTTCCATCAGGGTGATGCATATCAACATAACGGGCAGCCTGATCAATCGTAGTTTCATCCCGATCAATTTTGAATGTTTCCCAGGCATTCACCAAAGTCATTACTACCGCATAATTGGTTTGGGTGCGAATGTCGAAATCTCCGGCATCGTACCAGCCGCCAATGTCCAGTCCGGGAATGTGTTCGCCGGGTTGGTATTTGGTGTCGGTGGTTGGTCCCTGGGCATACAAATCAAAATGTTCATGATTTACCGGAGCCTGCCGTGCATCGTCGAGATGCGAAGCGCCATGCCAGACGCGGTATGCCTCATTTACCAATACATGGCACATTTCAACATTCAAAAAAACATCCAGCGACGGATGCCAGGTGTTGGCATACACATCTTTCGCAATCCTGAATGAAGGAGTAACCACTTCGCCGCAAACAATCTGGTAAAGGCCGTCTTCCTTTACTTCAGAAAAGTTAAATTTTCCATAGTTGTAACGGAGGTATTGCCCCCACCTTTCAAGCGGTTTTTCAGCCACCACCTTTGAATTTCCTTTTGAATCGATTTTCAAAAGTTTGGCTGTATAAATGGTTTTGTCGTTCCGGTCAAGTTCAACCACCGCAACCTTCTCCTGAGCCGGATGGTAGCCCACTTGCGAAAAGGCGATCATCGGTTTGCGGGTCCAGTTGGGAATGGTATTGGCAGTCAAAGTCCAGTCAATCACCTTACCTGATTTGCCTGAAGGGATTAAAGTACGAACTACAAACCAGCCATTCTGCGCTTTGTTACGTCCGTCATAAAGTGCCAACTCACCTTGGTTTGCTACAATGTTTACGCGGTGTTCAGGATCTTCAGGAGCCAAGGTGATTGATTTCCCTTTTGCCAATGGCAGCGGTTCAGTAATTCCTCCTGAAAGTAAAGTCATTGGCCCGGTTGGATAGAGTGGAAATGTTCCGGCTTGGTTATCCATCAAAAAGCTTTTTTCGAAATAGGCTGAAGGCAGAAATTCGAGGTTAAAGCCGGCTTTTCCTTCGAGCGCCAGAGGAAGTGGCTGATCGGTTTCAACTGAAATCCGCACTTCATTTTCTACTGTTGACACCACAACGCGATAGCTGAAATTGAAGTTGGGATATTTGAGAGACGCTACAATTGTTCCTTTCTCTTTGTCAACTTTTCGTTCAACAAATGTTGGTATCGGGTCCCACTGTTCTGGAGTTGCGCTTAGACGTACATCGCCGTTGGTAGCTGTTCTTACTTCGTGGTGAATGAGCTCAATTCCACTTATTTTGGAGTCGCTGAACAATCCGTTATACCAATTGCTGAACACCAGCACATTCAATCCCCGCGTTTCAAAATACTCTTTTTCATTCAGCACCAGTCCTTTGACCAAAGGTTGCGATTTAACAGGAAAAGTGGCAAGGGAAAGTATTACAAATGCAGCAATACAGATCCGTTTTAATCGTATAGTATCCATCGGTCTATAATGACATGAGTAAACTTTTTGCGAAACTTTTTGGCTGATTGTTGCGGTCAAAAAGAAGCGGATAATCGGTTCGTCCGGGAACGGGAAAGTTGTTTTTCCAGGATTGACGGTCGTTAACGCCCCACAAGGTTACCCGCTCAATTTTATCCTGATGTTTCACGAACAGATCGAAGAATTCCTTGTACCGTTTGGCATGGGCTTTTTCAACTTCTTCGGGCAATCCGGTGGTATAAGGATTCAAAGCTTTATTATATTCAACGCGGGAGCTAACGTCAGCTCCCTGTTGGTCTTTTGGACTTGGCAGCGCTGAAATATCCATTTCGGTAATATGTACTTTTACACCCAGAGCAGCAAAAGCCAGAATACTCTTTTCGAATTCCTCGATTTTTGGAAAGTCCATGCTTACATGTCCTTGCATTCCGATTCCGTCAACACGAATTCCCTCTTTTTGGAGTTCTTTCACCATTTTTACTACTCCTTCGCGCCTTCCGGGAAGTGCCATCGAATAATCGTTGTAATACAGTTCGGCTTCAGGATCGGCCTCGCGGGCAAATTGAAAAGCCAGTTTTACAAATTCAGGACCGATAATTTTGTAGAACTTACTCTGCCGCCATGAGCCGTCGTCCATAATGGCTTCGTTCACAACGTCCCAGCCTTTTACCTTGCCTTTATACCTACCAACCACAGTTTGAATGTGGTTTTTCATGCGGCTGATCAGCACTTCGCGTGAAACATCGTTTCCTTTTTCATCCACAAAAAGCCATTTTGGGGCCTGTGAGTGCCATACCAAACAATGTCCTATAATGAACATCTGGTTTTGCAGTCCGAATTCAACAAACTGATCGGGTAGTGTGAAGTTAAACTTCCCTTCCTGTGGCTGAATCAGTGCACTTTTCATCACATTTTCAGACGTAATGGAGTTAAAATGTTGTTTGATAATCCGGACAGAAGCAGTGTCTTTGCCGTTAATCTGCCAGGTATTCATGGCCGTTCCAAGGTAAAATTTCCCTTGAAAAACATCTTTTAAGCCTTTCCCTTTGTTTGCTGAAAAGGCAGTCAATCCAATCAAAAGGATCAACGCAGTCAATCGGATTCGTTTTGTGAGATTTAGTTTCATTGGTTTAGGTATAAATTATTCAATTAAAATTTTCGTACAAGCTGACTGTTTTCCATCAAATAGCTTTAGGACATACATTCCTTTGGGAACGTTTACTTGAACGTCAAGTGAGGATTGGTTTAAATTGTTGAACTTGACCACTTTTTCCCCTAACATATTAACCAATTCAATTTGTTTGATGCCTTCAATCCCATTGATTGTAAAATTCCCATTCACAACTGGATTAGGATAAACCGTTATTACACCTTCCTTTAACTTCTCAATGATACCGGTGGGCTGGTCTATAATGGTTATAAGTTTTGTGGCTTTAACACCCGATCCATCCCATGCAGTTGCAGTAACTATTACATTTCCGTTAACCAAAGCAGTTAGTTTCCCATTGGAATCAATTGAAGCCCGATCCGTAGGATATATACTCCATGTAACCTTGGGAATGGTTGTATTTGAAGGTAACACAGTTGCAATCATATTAGCAGAAGCTCCTTTGATAATAGTCGAGGCGCTATCATTTGGATATGAAAGAGTAATTGATTTGGTCAAATAGAGTGTATCATTCACATAAGCTTTCAGCCAGATCATTGCTGGCCGCTCTGTACCATTTTGATTAATTAGGTAGGCCTTCTCAGTATTTCGCCATAAGCCAACCCTGAATCCCCAAAAGGTAATGCCCTTTACAGCAGGGTGTTTCCAGAAAATAGGGAAAATTCTTTGTATTTCTGTTAGCTGGATCAGGTCAGTCGCTCCGTCTATATCCATTTCGGTTAAATAAATGGGCAATCCGGTTGCTGCCAAAGCATCGAGATTCGCCGTGAGAGTTGCAGCCGATGTACCAGCGGTTGTAAAAGCATGTGCCTGTTCACCAATACCATCAATTAAACCATCGACCTGAAGGATTTTGATTAATTTAATATAATTCTGGGTCGTTGTGGAATTGTTGATCACATTGTATTCGTTCATAATCAATTTCGATTTTGGGAAGTATTTGCGGGCCATACGGAAAGAAGTTTTAACCCAGTCCCATCCTGTTTTCCCGGTGCCACCCAAAGCTTTTGCATAATCCACATTTTTGGTGGTGGCACCCCATGGTAACATTCCATTTGGCGCATTATTAAGAGGTTCGTTCACCACGTCGATTAAGTCAATATCCTTATACCGGGCGGAAAGCAGCGAAAACCACTGATCGATTTCCTTCCGTTGCGAGGCTGTATCTAATCCCCCGATCCATGAAGGTTGTTGTGAGCCCCAAATCAGGGTGTGTTCTTTAAAAAGCATGCCATATTTTTTGGCCAAATTGTAGCTCGCATCCATCTGCGACCAGTCCATCACCCCTTTTGTGACTTCTACACTTCCCCATTTGCCTCCATTTTCAGGAGTAACCTGATTCCAATAGTTCTGGAAATTTAAGGCTTGATTAACATTATATGCACAACCAATAAATATTGACTTTCCGGCAGCAATCGGTTTTATCGTCTGTCCGAATAACGCAGAACCGGCAAATACGAAAAATATTGACAGTAAATTTTTTAGTTTCATAATGTATGTAAATTACTATAAATCAATCATTAACTTCGAAGATGCGGCATAATTTTCGTTGCTAACTCTTAAAACGTATATTCCGGTATCAAGATTTAGCTTCAATATTGAATTTTGGGTCGCTGCATTTTTATCCTGAAAAACCTTCTTCCCATTCATACTGAATATTTCAATTTGATTAAATAAAAATCCGGAATAAACAGACAAACAGTCTTTTGCCGGATTAGGATAAATTGAAAGCTTACCTGGTTTCCCGTTTATCGACGAAGTGGCAGTTGAAGAAGATTTTTTGCTGAAATTCATCCATTGAAGCTGAAAAAGCTTATTGGCTCCTGAACCAACAAATTTCAAATATACATCGTGGTTTCCGGAAACAGCAGATACGGGTGATTTAAATTTTTTAAAGACACTGTAACTACCTGTACTGCCGATGGTGCATTCAGCCACCTTGGTTCCGGAATCAATTGAATCGAGCCAAACCTGGATAACACCTCCCGTTGTGGCATTTGAAGCTGTAAATTCGACAGAATCGGGCACCGTTTTGTAGTCGCTGTTCCCAAATTCTACTCCGGCATACAAGGCCCAATCGTTGTTGTGAATATTATCGAGAACGTAAACTCCTGAACTAACTAACAATCTGCTTGTGCCCAACTGATTGGCGGGGCATTCGGCTAAGATTGGTGTGTAAGCATCGCGGTAAATATACAAATCGAAAAAGGCATTGCTTGCTCCTTGCACATAAAGACCTTGCCGGGTTCCTGCCCAGGTGTTAAAATCTGAATAGGAATCAATTACAGACACATCGACTTCTTGTCCAACTTGTTTCCAGTCGTTTCCATTACTGCTGAAATATCCGCTAATTTTGTGGTTGACCCTTATCATTTTAAGCCAAAGCGTATCGCCAACGCTATTTTCAACTTCATATTTGGTAGTGTTGAAACTAAAGACAATCGATTTTTTTCCGTTGGCATCTAATGTACTGATCATTTTCACAAACATGGTTTCATCGCCACGCATGATTCGTAGCCCGGCCTCATCCGTAGTCGATTTTGCATTGAAATCGAGACGGGTAATGATCGAATAATTGTGTTCTCCATCATTCTTGATCAAAGTATTGGCTTTGGTGGTACTTTTCGGTGACAACCTTAACCATCCGGGACGTTCGCTCAAAGAGTATTTCGTGATCGGAGTAGTTCCAAGGAAAGACCATTCAGGATTTAATTTGGTTGATGTGAAGAAATCGGATTTGGGAACCATCCATGGAATACCGCTACTTGACAATTTGGGCGCGGGGAATGACTGATTCACCGGATAGTCGGCCAGGGGTTTACCATTTGCATTGTACCTGACCTGGTTCAATAACCCTTGTCGTCCTTGTCCTTTCCACTCACCTTTGGCATAAACAGGATGAATGACCCACGAGGTGCTGTCGCCAATCACTACCGATGGAGAGGCATGGTTCGGGCCGGTAAAAAGTGAACCAGCTTTCTGAGGATCGTTTTCGTTGAAAAAATCACCCAGCATTTCCCATGCTGATTGATCGGCGGTCAGCGTTTTGCTTCTCATTGACTTTTGACCTCCGGCCACATCACGGGCAAACGAATAGTAATAATAGCCTTTGTATTTCCACATCACAGGTCCCTCTGCCCAACTGTATGGAAATGAGGAACTAGGATTTAACCATGTCAAATTATACACCACTCCGGTAGGTTGGCCATTTGTACCAAGTTCAACAATCCCGCCATTGGGCTGGCCATTTTTCACCAATAAATGCCATTTGTTGTTGTCATCGATGAATAACGAATTGTCGTAGCCCAATCCATAAGGAAGGCTCGTCGGATTGGTCACTTGTGTTGGAGTACTCCATGGACCTTCCGGCTTGTCGGCTTTTACAAAATACATGGTATTGGCCCGTGAAAAGTAATCCCACCATTTGCCATTGTAATAAACGATGTGTCCACCCCAACAACCACCTCCAGGAGTGTCGCCATAAACCGACCAGGCAGCGCTTACCGGTTGCGCAATGGCTTCCCAATGAACCAGGTCAGTTGAATGATAAATGACCGGAGTAGGATTGAACGATGAACCGGTAGTGTAAAAGTCGTTTCCTACTTTAGTGAGAGTGCAATCCGGATGATCGCCCGGAATCACAGGATTCATGTAAGTTTTAAACGATGGTGATTGGCCGTTCATGTTCAGAACCAATGCCAAAAGAAATACGATCAGTGCAATTTTTTTCATTTGGTTTTCATTCATAGTTATTTCACGTAGATGCTCAAATTCGAATAAACCTGAAGCATGTATATTCCCTTATTGTTTTATTATTTTATTCGTAGCACATTTGTTTCCATCGGTTATTCGAAGAATATAAATACCCTTAGGTAATTCAGAACCAATTTTTCCGGAAGTAATATTTTCAACCTTTTCGCGATATAGAATTTGTCCGGAGAGATTGGCTACTTCAATTACTGAATTGATACTAAAATTCTTCAAATTCAATGTTGCTTCATTGCTAAATGGATTGGGAAATACAAAAGCCTGACTTTCTTCATTGAAAATTGATTTTATTCCAACATTTTGAGTCGATCCTTGCAACGCAATGGTAGTAATCGATTTAGGCGGAAGCACAATGTTTCCTCCGGAATATGCACCCGATAAGATACAATTCTCTGTATCCGAAGTTCTATAGATATTACCCGATGAAACAGAAAAATCTTGTGGGGAAATTGATATTGAATCTTTTATCGTGGACGTGTTGATGGCAACGATGCTCATTATTTTTGAATCGGGACTTAGAAATGCTGACATTTTAATTGTACTGGTACTACCCGTTGTTTCTACCCTGCTGTAACCTGGTTTGATGAAATACGCAAATTGTTTAAACATATAGTATTTTGTTCCGACCTTAAATCCATTTGTATTTACCCACGATCCTGAAGTCCACGGGTTTTCCATATCAATAAAGTCGCTCCCCGGCCATATCATTTCCCAAACCAGATAGGCAGAAACATTCTCAACCACCAGAGAATTGTGAATGATTTCGGATAAGGTAAGCCAATCCTTATCACTGTATTCGGTTTGCATTTTTGGCTTGGTAGGATATACATTGTTTAAAACGGTCATATTTGTAACCATAGTTGCCGCGTCCGTTCCGGTATATAAATGGTGAGCAACAGCATAACACTTTGTCATATCCATGTATTTGGTATAATCGCCCGGTCGCCCCGACCATGCGTTTTCTATACCTAAAACTTCCGGTCCAATCATCTTGGGGTTAATATTCAGGGTTGACTTGTATTTGGCAACGGTATCGTAAACGGCATTAAATGCTGTTACATACGATGCCACTTTTACATTCTTTGCTAATATTTTATCATATACAGTTTGTTCGGTAGGCATAAAAATACACCCTTCATATCCGGGGTTCCAGTTGGGTTCGTTTTGTATGCTAATATATTTGATATCAATACCTTTCGCCTTATAATCGACCAACGAATTGTACCACCATTTGGCGAAATCGCCATACACAAAATTTCCGGTTGCATCCGTTGCCAATGAGGCCATGGTTTCGTCGTTGGCGGGTTTCCCGTTGCTCTTGTACTTTCCTGGAGGTGACCAGGAAGATAAAAGAACATCGAATGAACTTCTTTTTTTTGCTTCCAAAAAAATTGTTCTTGTGTCGAGAATACCTTGATTTGTAGTTCCTTCATTCATGTACATATTTCGTGATCGGAGAATACTTAAGCCTAAATCACGAAACAAGTAATCGTAAATCATTGAACGTTTGGGGTGAGCCACAACCCAGTTTTCGTAATATGCGATTGATCCGCCAAAACCATCAATTGTCTGCTTTTTAACAGTGGTCATCATAGTAATTTGTTTTTGAGCATTGGCAAAACAAACCATCGAGAACAATAAAAGCGTACTAAGTAATATCTTCATCTTATCTTTTTTAATTGGCTATTCACCTTGTACAACCATTTTCCGGCTTTCAGAGAAATTTTCAACCTTAATCGTATAAAAGTAAATTCCATTCGGAAGATTCTTCGTGTCAAATTCTACTGTATGGTTACCTTGTGAGTATTCTTTTCCAGCTAATTCAATAATTTCAGTGCCAAGCATGTTGAACACTTTCAGAGAAACGAATGTGTTGTTTGGAATTTCAAATGAAATGTTTGTTTTCCCGTTAAAAGGATTTGGATAATTCTGTTCCAACAGGTAACCATCAATTCCTGATGACATGGTTTCCTGAACACCTGTTGGCGTAATACCCATTAACGAAAGCATTTTTGATGCATATCGTTTCCCTAATTCGCGGTACCCTGCGGCATTAAAATGCAGATTGTCAGATCCATCGGTGCATTTGCTCGAAGAAATGATGTATGAATTGGGAAGGGTTTTGGGAAGTGTTGCTATGATTGAATTCATACTTGCACAAGCGCCACCCTGATCAGCATTCACAACTTCACCCGCGAGCAGAGGCACTTTTGTTGGGTCAAGCGCCAGGTCGGTTATAAGGTTGTTGTAAATCGCCTTGACTTTTGCAGGCCACTGTGTATCACCAGTATTTGATTCTCCCTGATGCAACAGAATACCCTTGATGACTCCATCTTTTTGAGCCAGTTTTGCGATTTGGACAAGTCGCCCATAAGGGTTTCCACCGTATTCATTGAGGATGTTTTTGAACCAATCGTCAGTGATTGTTGAAACATACGTTTGATAATTGTTTTTGTCGAACAGTTCAATTTTGCAACCAGCTACAGAGACATTGATTATGCCGACTCTGATGTTCGTTGGAAGATTTGCTACCATCGTTCTGCCAAAATAGTCGGCAGGTGTAAGACCGGAATAACATCGGCACAAAGGTGGAGTAGCGGTGTACCAGGAGCCCATTGTTCTTCCCAGATTTGAACATGTAACTGCTTCCATGACTTTTAACCGACTATCCACTGTCATGTCTTGCGCTTCAATTGTTCCCTGATTTCCCTCCATGTTTGACTGACCAAAACACAGGTAAATATAAAAGTTCAGATCTTGCGAGAAAACGTTCGTGGTTAATAAGAGTAATCCAATTACTAAGAAGATTATAGCAGGCATTTTTTGTGTTTTCATAGGTTTCATTTTCAATCTATTATTAAGTAATATATCCCTTTCAGAGCTTATCTGTTTATTGACTTGGTTTTCGTATTCAGTTCCTGATTGAAAATCGTATCTGACCCGGTAAACAAATTTAGATCAATGTATTCACCCATCGTTTTATATCCTGCCGCATCAGGGTGCAGTCCATCATTTTGATATGCTGGCAAAAGAAGTCTTGTCGTATCTTTTGGATTTCTCATCGCCTTATCGAAATCGATAGTTCCATCATAATTGCCCTTGGTACGAATCCATTTATTAACTTCATTTCGGCAAGATTCGCTATACTGATTGTAGTAACCATTACCATTAAAAGGCAGAATGGTAGCACCGTAAATCCGGATATTTTTAGCATGAGCTTTAACAATCATCTGCTTGAAAGCAGTAATTAAATCGTTGGTTTTCGTGGTTGCAGCATCTGCATTCTTAACGCCACCAATATCATTAACGCCAATAAAAATAACAGCCCAACGCACACCGCTTTGATTAAGAATATCCCGATCATATCGGCTTATCGCGGTTGGGCCTAAACCTCCTGAAAGCACGCAATTACCGCCAATGCCCAAGTTGAGAATGCCTACATTCCGGGTGTTTGAATTTTTAAGAAGAGATTCTGAAAATACATCGGGCCACCGATTTTGCAAGTTTGTTGTAGAACCTCGTCCATCGGTAATAGAATTGCCAAGAATTGCGACACAAGCTACAGTTGACGGGGCTTTTACATCGATTCCATTGATGTTGTACCAATGGTCAGTTGTAACAGCACCTGTAAAATCGGTAACAGTAGTTGTATTTCCAGCTAAAATGTAGGACGTGGTGCGAGACCCTGGATGGCCGGTTACAGTAGCAGATGTTTGACCATAGTAGATGGTGATGGCTACATCCATTCTTGGTGTCAATTTGAACGCAATTGGATCTGAAGTAACTGTTACACCAGCATTCATTGTAACCTCCGGGTTGCCATTAAATTTCAATTCTTTATTGGTTGAAACGTTTGTGGCGTTACCTCCGGTGGAAATGGCAATTTGTACAGAATTCATTGTAACGGGGCTTGTGCTGAATTCATTGGAGAATTTTACCCGAAGTGTGTCTCCACCTATTGAAACCCGGACTATTTGTCGCAGTGAATTATTGGTCAAGCCCGGAGAAGGAGGCATATTCCCAGGTTCCACAAGTTGTGGTGCCGTAGCCCAGGTTCCTACCCATTTTTTTGCAAAGTCAGAGTTTGACTGACCGAAAAGACTCCATGAACTCAATAATATGCATAAAGCAAGTATAAATGAGAATGCACCATAGAAAGATTGAATCCTTATGAAATAGGTTTTGTGAAATATTTCTGATTTATAACGCATTGTCTCGAATATTTGTCCAAATTAATTAATGATTTATTTTCATATTATTTGCTTCGAAGCTCAATTTTTGTTTCCTTAAGCTCAGGCGATTTTGCTGTTACTGTAATAGATCCGGGATTACTCGCTTTTGAACGGACAATCACCAATGCCAGCCCATTAAAAGCTTCGCATTCGTGAGAAGCAAAGGATACCATGTTATATGAATCACCATTATCGGTTGCCACAATTTCTCCGGGCCCATCAATGCTGAACTCAATCTGATTATTCGATCGTGGCACCATGAGGCCATCCTTATCTGTGATCTGCACTTTAATGAAAGACAAATCTTTCCCGTCAGAATTAATGACTTTTCGGTCTGCTGAAGCCTGTAATTTTTCCGGTTTGCCAGTTGTTTTTACCACCTCTTCGGCCCATTTTTTACCGTCTTTATAGGCAATCACTTTAAGTTCTCCCGGTTCATAAACCACATCGTCCCATCGCAAACGGTATTCATACTGAGCTTTTTTCTTTTTCCCCAACGATTTTCCATTCAGGAACAGTTCTGCTTCATCGCCAGAGGTAAAAACATGCACCGGAGTAATTTGGCCAATACGTTCAGGCCAATTCCAGTGAGGCAGTATATGTGCCATGGGCTGTTCAGGAATCCAGTGCGACTGGTAAAGATAAAACCGGTCTTTTTTGAATCCTTCCAGGTCGATAATGCCTGAGTATGAGCTGCGTGCTTCATAATATGGCGTTGGTTCGCCGATGTAGTCAAAGCCGTTCCAAACAAATTCGCCGGCAACAAATGGATGCTGTTCGAGTGATCCAAAAACCTTGTCCGCAGATGAACCAAAGTCAACGGCATGGAGTTCGTAGGAGCTCACCTGGCAAATCTTTGAATCGCCGCCACGGCCATCCCTCACTGGTGCACTAAGCTCTTTTGATACCGGGAACAGATAGATACCGCGACTACTGAATGCAGACGCGGTTTCAGTGCTGATAATTAATTTATTGGGGAATTTCGCATGGAAAGCATCGTATTGAGGTGCAATACGTATTCGTTCTGTTCCCTCAAATTCAGGGTCTTGGCGAATTCCTTCGCCCTGATAGTTCAGTCCAATTACATCAGGGACTTTCGGCAATTCCATGTTGGGTTTGGCAAAGTTCATGGCCGTGATTGTGGGTCGTGTTGGGTCTTCTTCCTTCACAAAATCGTACAAGCGTTTCCCAACAGCAGCGCCGGCTTCAGCGGTATATTGTTCGCCAACCTCGTTGCCAAAACTCCAAATAATTACTGAAGGGCAGTTCCGGTCTCGGCGGATAAAAGCACGGGTATCGGGCTCACTCCAGTCTGGAAAGATCAGGTGGAAATCGTGTGGCGTTTTCTTCCGTTCCCATGAATCAAATATTTCGTCAATCACGAGGAAGCCCATCCGGTCGGTCAACTCGAGCAGCTCAGGAGCAGGTGGATTGTGTGCCATACGGATGGCGTTGCATCCCATTTCGCGCAATATTTCCAATTGGCGTTCGGCGGCACGGGTATTGAATGCTGAACCCAAAGCGCCCAAATCGTGGTGCTGGTTGACACCTTTTATTTGAATATGTTCTCCGTTGACGAAAATTCCTTTATCAGGATTAAATTCAAGTGTGCGAATTCCAAACCGGGTTTCATATTGATCGATGGTCTTGCCATTTTTTGACAAAGTGGTTATTGCAACATAGCGGTTGGGCTTCTGCGTTGGCGGCGGCCCCCAGAGTCTTGGATTCTTCAGGGTAACTGAGCCTTCAATCTTTGTATTTTTTCCTGAATTTACCTTAGAACTCTGTCTCGAAAAATTGGCTACGACCTTGCCGGTCCGGTTACCTTCAGCATCCAAAGCATAAATGTGAGTAATCGCCTCAATTGTTGCGTCAGCCTTGCTATTATTGTCGATTGTAACTTCTAGATTAATTTTAGCCGATTCTTTGGAAATATCATTTGTCGTAATAAAAGTACCATACTGAGCCACATGTATCGGATCGACCTTGATTAACCAAACATTGCGGTAAATACCTGCGCCGGAATACCAACGGGCCGAATTGTTGGGATTGTCAACACGGATGGCCAGTTGATTTTCGCCACCAGGAATGACATATGGTGTAAGATCCAATCGCCACGAGTTGTACCCATAAGGCCAGCCACCGACCAGCTTCCCGTTCAACCAGACCATGGCGTAAGACATTGCTCCATCGATATCAAGAAAAATAGATTTGCCAGCATCCGATGCCGAAATATCCAATTTCTTCCGGTACCATGCGATTCCATTGATTGGTAATCGGCCCATTCCTCCGCCAACTTCAGAATTCGAACCTTTCTGGAAAGGTCCTTTTATTGCCCAATCGTGTGGCAAATTCATCTTCTCCCACGAGCTATCATCGAAATTTCCTTTAACGAACTTGAAGTCACCTCCAGGATTCCCTGTTGGGCGAATATATCGCTTTGCCGGATCATTAATAAAGGCATTTCCTGATGGCAAAATCCACGGTTTAAGCACATCCCGAGTTGTTTTTACTGAAATTGCTTCGGTTGGTTTGGCATCGGCTACCTTGTTTTCGGTATTAATGGTAACCTCAGGGCGGACATCATAGATCAGGTTGTCGGCTTTTGAAATCGAATCGTATTTAAAGAAGCTCCAGCCTTGGTTGATAGAAATGCGCTGTCGGACAATATTTACTGGTTTAGAGGATTGCTTTTGGGCAACCGATAGTTGACATGAAAGAATCAGTCCAATCAGCGTTATAAATATCAATTGCAAATTTTTCATAGTGCTGGTTAATAATTAGCTTAAAGCAGTTCAACGGATAAAATTAGCACCAAAATACTACCCGAAGGTACTGAAACATGATATTTGACCATTTTTAGTAAAGGATTTTCTCCTGTACGCTCTTGAAATTCGCTACTTTTACCCATTCATACTGCTTGAGAATTTTATGGAGAAGACTGTTCACTTGCTGATCATGTACACGATGTTGGTGCTAACCCTGCTGTTGTTTCACAAGGGGAGAAAGCATCCACGAAGCCTGATGCTGGCCCTATTTGCATCGGTTGAAATGCTGACCAATGGTTTGAACAGTCTTACACTTTCGGCTGGGTATGGCTTTTTCGATCAATTCCCGGTTTTACATTTCATCTATAAACCACTGTATTGTTTGTGGGTTCCGCTGTTTTATTTCTATGTACGCTTCTGTTTTTCAGCTGATTTCAAACTGAAGAAAAAGCACCTGATCCATTTCATCCCTTTTTTCGCTTTCCTGATTTTCTTTTTCCTGATTTGGATGGTGAAAGGAAATCATTACATCTGGGAAAATTTATATAAATCGAATACTTTTCTTAATAATACGGCCTTCGCTGTTGATCTTACAGTAAAAGTGCAGTATCTGTTTTATAATTTCCTGATGATAAGGTCGTTGCTTGACGTTGAAAAAAATAGAAATCTGCAACAACAGGTTATTCGAACGTTGGGAGTTGATATCCGGTGGCTACGGTTTATTGTGTACGGTTATGCTGTTGGGTGCCTGAGCGGAATTGTCATATTGATATTCGATTTGATGAAGAGCCCTGCAACTTCGGTGATCAATCTGGTAAGTATTTCGTATTTCTTTCTCTTTTTCTTCGCCATTTTTTACAATACCATTACCAATAAACCTTACAATGAGGAGGTGAAACCAAAATCAGCACTATTATCGAGTGCTGATATGCAACTGTTGATGAAACGGATTGAGGAACTGCTTGCCGGAGAAAAAATGTACCTCGAACCCGAGTTGACACTTCAGCAAATTGCGTCGGCATTGAATGAAAAGGAGCGGAATATTTCGCAAACCATTAACACCATTCAACACCGGAACTTGAATGATTACATCAATTCGCTCAGGATTGAACATGCTTGTAAATTGTTGCTGGCCAATAAAGAAAAGCCGGTATTCGAGGTGATGTACGAATCGGGCTTTAGCACCAAAGGCGCATTTAACCTTGTATTTAAAAAGATTACCGGAAAAACACCAACCCAATACCGGGAAGGGTAATTCAGTGCATATTATATAACTTCTTCCATAATATTTGGATAAAGTCATCCAGAATATTTAGATAACTTTATCCAGATATTCTGAATAACTATTCTTTTGCAAAACTTTCTATGATTGTACTTTCTGGTTCGCCCAGATAATTCGCCTTTTTATCGCGCCTTTATCCTTACTTTTAAAAAGATTACCGGAAAAACACCTACACAATACAGCGAAGGTTAATTCTACAATTAGTAATCGATGTTTTCAAAGCCTGATCATATTTAAAAAGAAGACATCATTTTCCCGAATATCAAGATCTTTAGAAAATGGGACTCCGGACTTTATGGTGATGATCTCTTTAGAAACCGGAGAGCCATCGTTTTGACGCTTAATTTGCTCTACTTGTTGTTTGGTTAATTGAGAAGGTTTTCCAAGGTCTAAATAGGTTGTATAGGCATCATTACTGCGATATCCAACCTTATAAACTTCAAGCGCATAGTTTCCTTCAGGCAAATTGGATAAGTTTATTTTTAGCTTTCCCTTTGATTTTGCTGGTAAATCGCGGATATAGTAAACCTGATTATTGACAGAATCGCCGGGATGCGTATTGGTGAAATCCCATGCCAACGCCTGAATGTTTCCCTTGTTATCCTTGCAAATCCAAGAGTTTTCGTCGCTATTCACCAATTCGGTATTTCCCAATCGATTCATAAACTGATAGGCATAAAACACCGGTTTGTTGATTCCCTGGATGTTTAGCATTCCAAAACCGCCATGAAAAGGCGTAAAGCGCGGCCCGGCTTCTTCAAAAATATCAGTGAAAACCCAATATGACATGGATTGCGCAGCATTGCCAACTTGTTTGATTTTTTGCAAAACATAGGAGGCTTCGTGGTAACTGTCGTGGATCGGATCGGATGGAGTGTACGATGAACTCCATTCGGTATAATGCAATTCCAGATTGGGCTTGGTAGAGTTGGCAATTTCTTTGCGCGACTGCAATACGTCGCCACTCACGCTCATTGGGTTTTTATCGAGCACAGTGCCCGAATTTCCATGTTCATCGAGATATCCCTGTTTTACACCATAAGAATGGGTACTGATGAAATCAATGGGAAGGTTATTCTTGTTGCAAAAATCGATCATTTCGCTTTCCCATGCAGCACCTGCGGTTCCCGGACCTCCAACGCGATAAGATGGGTTGACACTTTTTACTGCTTTCACGCTATAGGAGTACAATTTGAAATATTCCGCCTGGGTTCCCGACCAAAAACCGGGCGATAAATTAGGTTCGTTCCACACTTCAAAATACCAGGTTTTTACTTCTTCTTCACCGTATCGTTCAGTAAAATGTTGCGTAAGATTGCGGATCAATGCCTCCCATTTCGCATAATCCTTAGGTGGAGTTACATTTCCACGCCACCAAAAAATAGTTTGGTTGCCACTTGCCAAAGCCGATGGCATAAACCCCAGCTCAATAAAAGGCTTCATACCAATGCTTTGTAAGAAGTCGAACAGCACGTCGATGTACATGTAATTGTATTCCGGATTTCCGTTTCTGTCTTCTTTATAAACTCCCATGTCGTCGGTTAAAAGCCCGTGCATACGGATGTATTTGAAACCACATTCTTTTTTCACATAAGCCAATTGTTGCTGCCAGTCGGCCCTGAGTCCTTCATTGGCACGTCCGGCACCAACACATTCCTTGAACATGGTATTCAACGGTCCTTTTTTGTTGTTGAAATCAACATTGATCACCCTTTCAGGTGTTTCAATTTGTGTAGTTTTCTTGTTGGTTTTGCTTTGTGCTGAAACCGTTCCTGCAATAAAGGTTAAGAGCAGGAATAAATAAAATCGATTAATTTTCATAGTATAGTTTTTATGCTTCATATTCAATTTCCCGGCAAGTTATCAATGTTGAATGATAAATTTCTGCACTTTATTGCCAATTTTAATAAAATACAATCCTCCTGGCAAACTACTGGTGTTAATTGTGTGCTCGTAAGTTTCAGCTTGTAAGTTTCCAACTGATACTGTCTGTCCAAACGAATTTAACAGGATATAATACTGGCTTTCGTATAATGAAGAATTGTAAGCTTGTGACTTGCTAATCCTAATCCTTAACTGATTGTTTGCCGGATTTGGGAAAATCTCTATTTCATCAATCTGTTTTTTATTTTCCGAAATTCCCGTTGTTGAAGATTTCAATAGTACTGCCGTTGTCGAAAGAGCAGGTACAGATATGGACAATGAATTTGAATTTACAGTTACGGAATTTGCTTTCAACGCATTGTTAGTGTGTGATTTAAAAGTCTCAGTTGCTGGTAACGATGCCAACTGCAATGTCTTGTAACTTCCATCGTTTACAGAAAATCCATTTAGATTTACCGTCACGTTACGTGCAGCACTCATGTCGCGGTTCACAATAATTACGGTCATCGAGTCTGATTTTTCACTCACGGTGGTGTATGCCGAAACTGTATTTTCGAGCGAAGAAGTACTTGAAACACTGTAGTTTTTAGCATACCGACTGTAAAGATGCAATGCTTCCCACATACCATTGAACCAGGTCCAGGGTGTGAAAAGCTCAACGCCATTGTTCGCAAATGTACCTAGATGTGAAGCATAAATTACGGAAGCAAGGTTTGGCTCTGAAGGTCCCGGACTCCATTCGCTGATACCTAGAGTAATATCATGATTTGCACCAAAATAGGTTGTCAGCCAGTCGTTGATTCGTTGAAAAATGTATTCCTTTTTAAGAGTTGTATCCCAACCGCCATTAATTGTGTACAAGCCATTTGCACCCGGATAATTATAGTTTTTATCGTAATACATCCGGTGAAGTTGCAAAGCATCCAAATCGGTTGGTGCATAAGGATAATTGTGCAAATCCACCACATCGAGCAACCTGATGCCAGTTGCTTTTTGCTCGTCAGCCAGGCGTTTGATGAAATATTCGAGCCAGCTATAGTATTTTCCGCCTATATTTATACTTTCATTTCCCCATTTATACCATTGCCATTCGCTGGTAGTAACCGGGCCGCAAATTTTAATTCCGGGGAACAAGGCACGTGCTTTTTTGGCCACAGATATGAAACGGTCCATAAATTCCGAAGCGGTTATTAGGGTAGGCATCACGTCATCGTGGGTCCCGTTCCACACATCAGGCTCATTGTCCATGTTCCAGTAAATAAATTGATTCTTGTTCAACCCAATGCCTTTGGATCCGAACCAGTGGTTCAGGATTTCTACAGTAGAATCGGCAGGCCATTCCTGTGTATAAAGATTACTATCGCCTTCTTTCAATGCTTTATTAGCATTTTTAGGATCAGTTGTGTTAGCTACACCTCCACCAGCCAGGTTCTGACCTACGCCAAACCAATAATTTGACTGATTGTAACCCCAATCGTTGAAATTGTAGGCGTTACTCGAAGCTACCCTTCCAAGCAACTGGAATGCCCACATCACCTGCATATTGGGGTAATTTGCAGAAATGTCTTTCGATGTTTTGTCCCAATCATTGCCATATACATTGTTGTACCAATCGGGATGGCTGGATATTTTCTTGCGCCAGTTGTACTTGGTTGCATTGTTCCCGCCGTTCATCCGGGCCATACGTAAGCCCGCATCTTTATAAAATGCCGCTGGTTGGTCAAAAGTATTGTTTCGTCCGTAGATGTATGGCGAGACTGCCCGTTTGCCTTGAGTGGCATTCACTGTTATAGTAACATTCTGTGCCAGTGCTGCATTCATTCCTAAGAAAGAAATAAATACAAGTAAGAAATATTTATTTTTCATGAAAAGTTTCGTAATCGTTATTTTAGATTTTTTCATTTTTTTATCTCATATTTTTCAAGTACCGGTGATTAGTTTATCGGTTTATACCTGAAGTTCTTGAACTTTACGCTCCCGTTACCAATGGAACAAAGGCCGATCCGCAAACTCATAAATCCACTTAACACGTTTTGGTGCAAAGCTGAGACTTCGATGGAGTTTGATATTTTGTTCCATTTCACGCCATCGGTACTATAAAACATATCGACAGTGTTGTTGATGTTCTTAAGCCTCAGGAACACATGTTTTTTAAACGCTTTACTTTCAGTTACAAACTGCCATCCCCTCAGGTTGGCCAACACATTTTCGCTGTCGGCCAGAATTCCAGAATTGAAATTGTTGTTATAAAAAAGAACCAATCCACCGATTGCATTTCCTTCGATAAATAATTCAACTTCGGCTGTATATGAATGGTTGGATGGAACGCACAGCAAAGGCGAACAATTACCCACAGAATTTCCTTTTGCCTTAATAACCAGAGAATTATCAGCTACATTGAACCGATTGGTATCGTATTCTCCAAAAAATTTCCATTGTGGTTTTAATGAATTACTACTAAAGTCATCGTTCAGCGAAAAGGCTGTGCCTGAAGGTGTCCCTTTGGGCATTTTGATTGGTTCGCAGGTCTTTATGCCTTCCGGGGTTTTGAACCAACCGTCATTTGTCCATTCCACAGGTTGAAGCAAAGTTTGTCTTCCCATGTTATAATGCCCGTTTTCATAGCCGTGAAAAACCATCCACCAACCGCCATTTTTATCTTCGAATAAAGTACCATGCCCTTTCGACCACCATTTTTCAGAGCTGTCTTTGGTTCTTTCAATGGGGTTGTAAGGTGAATTTTCCCAGGGGCCAAAGGGTGTTTTCGACCTTGCTGAAATAACCATGTGGCCAGTGGCAGGCCCGGCAGTACCTCCCTCGGCAACAGTTAAATAATAGTAATCGCCTCGCCTGGCAATCTTTGGCCCTTCCATGCAAAAACATTCAATGCTCCATTCACGGGGGATTGGCCAACCATCGTAAACGTGTTTTGTTTCGCCTGTTACCGAAAGTCCGTCGTCAGATAAGGGGACATATCCGCCATTCGCGGAATATAAATAGCGCTTCCCGTTTTCATCGACAACATGGCCTGGGTCAATATTTTTGATCTTTAAATCGATGGGGTCGCTCCACGGACCATTTATCGAATTGGCTGTTACAACGTAAATGTTATCATTTGCAGGAAAATAGATATAGTATTTGTTGTTATACTTTACCAAATCGGGCGCCCAAACTGAACCGATATATTTATGCAACGCATTTGCAACCGGCTCCCAGTTAATCAAATCTTTCGACTGCCAAATCAATAAGCCAGGATAATACTCAAAAGACGAATGCACCATGTAATAGGTGTCACCATCGCGCAAAATGCTTGGATCAGGATAATCTCCTGCAAAAATTGGGTTTAGATAATAGTCCTTTCCTTTTTCATTGGTCGTAACCTGATATTGGGATTTTGCAAAGAATGTCAATTGCAAAAGAAATGTAATTAAAACAATTTTTCTTGTATTCATAAAAGTTTGATTAACATGTATTTATATCACTAACCTATTCCATTTTAAGCACTTTGAACGATTTTGTACTATTTGCCTCATTAACCTGAACGATGTACATCTCAGGTTTCAGGGAAGAACCTAAAGCCAATGGGGTCTTAACTGCTGAATGCTCAACAGTTTCAACCTGATGGCCCATCATATCGAAAACAGTAACGCGATTTATAACATCAGGATTGTTGGTCTTCAGACTAATTGTTGATCTAAATGGATTGGGATATAATTCTATCGTATTATCTTTCAAAAAAGCGATTCCGGTAGTTGCATCTTTGGCTCCCTGCATGATAGCTTTCAGGACAACACGGTCAGTTATCTTTCCCGTAGTGAAGTTGAATATTCCCCCTGTGTCCCAGCAATATGTAATAATTCCCTTACTCGTAGCAGATTTCATAAAATACCTGTAATAATATTCTATAGAAGCATTGTGAAGCGCCTGATCTGACGGAGGGCTGAGTTTTCTTCTGAAAGCTCCATATTCTCCAATAATCACAGGGATCCCTTTATCAACAAATTTGGATTTCATCAGTCCCAAATATTTATCCATATCGCTTTCTTCACCCCAGGTAGAATTGCGGGTGACATCGCTGGTGGAATGATTGCCTTTACCCCAGTAATAAAACATTTTGCCCCAGCTTGCATCTCCATTCATTCCGCAGAAATTCCATGGAGTATAATAATGCACTTCAACTATCAAACGGTTTGCAATATTATCAATAGGCATCGTGTTCATCAATTTATTGGTTTTATCGATATCTGTTGATGGCCCCTGGATAATGAGGGTACGGGAACTGTTATTTCCACCAGTTGCACGAACAGCATTTATAAATGTTTGGTGATACGATAACAAAACAGACATACCGGTTGCATCTTCAACATTGGGTTCATTGGCTCCGGCAAAAAGCAGATGCCCATCGTAATCTTTGAAATAATTGGCTATTTGGGTCCAATATGCTTGCTGTCTTTTGTTCGCGATGTCCTTATTGGCGGCATTTACCCTGTTTTCCAACCAACCTTTATCCCAGTGCGCATTTATGATAACGTACATGCTGTCCTTGATGCAATAGTCCACTACTTTTTTCACTTTGGCAAGCCAAGTCACATCAATTTTACTGGTGATAGTATCGGAATGATAGAACCACGCGACAGGAAGCCTGACGGTATTAAACCCGGCTGCTTTCACAGAATCAATGGCTGCCTGGGTAGTGGTACCCGGAGCGCCCCAAACAACTTCAAGCGTGTTACCAAGATTCCAGCCAATTTTCATTTTGCTGGCAATCTGTTTAGCGGTGGGTAGTTGTGACCTGACGGAAGTGGAAATTGAAAGTCCAGCTATGAAAATCACAAAAAAGAGTATGCACTTTGATTTAAATGTTAATGCGTTTTTTTCCATTTTTTAGTTCGATTTATTTTTTCTCTTTATTGGTTGCCAAAACAACCACTACAGTATTTTAAAATGCAAATCAGTTGGTAATTACATCCACTTGGGCATACCCGGCAATGTCATCGCCAAAAGTATTCTTAATAGAATATTTTCATTTCATTTCGTAAGTAATCACTTTATAGACCGCAGGAGTTTGAACTTCTGTACTCTTAGCTGATTCCAACGCAGGTTGGTTTGGTCCTGGTTGAGGAGGAACTATTTGTCCTTCTAAAGTTTTAGAAATCATTGCTTTACGCCCTGTTACAAGCAGACAGTCATGTTGCCAGGTTTCGTCACCATTAAGCATACGTGAAGTTACCCACTTTTCTCCTTCAAACTTTCCTTCAAACACCTGACCAAGGCGAATATTTTTTGATGGATTTCCCGATCCAAATTTTAGTCGTGCTGTAATGCCTGCTACCAGATATTCATCCGGGGCAGTTTGAATAACCAGACCATATCCGGTATTGTCCCAATTATTATATTCTACAAATACTCTATCCTCGCCAAACATAAGCGTGTCGGTGGTAACGTTTTTAGTGCGCATGAAACCTCGCATTTTACCGGTACCTTGATATTTTAGTATGTATGGCATTAATTCATTTATTACAGAGATTGACTGCCGATAGGCTAAATTGGTATAAGCATCTTCAATCCCAAAAGGAGAAAAGCAAATGGCATCATGTTCTGCATAGGCATAAAAAGCCCTAGCCTGTTCTGTAGTGCTTTCAGGAATAAAAACCGGATTATCAGGACGATGATACATCGACAATATTTCTTTAAAGTTAGGTGCATAAATATCAGGTGCACAGAAATCAATATCAGGCGCAATGGCTTTGTAAATATCAATTACTCTGGATACAGGCCCTCCGTTTGGATATGACCCGGGTAATTCAGTAGAATTTTGAACCAGCCAGGCATTTACATACATTGGAAGGTTTAGTTCTTTTTTACCTAAGCGGCATATTTCATTTATATATGTGGCATATTGCCATGTCATGAAGAAGTTTTGTGCACTTTTCATAGTATCAGCAAATATTTCAGACCATGTGCCTTTAGTTTTGCTTCCATTTTTCTGCCAAACATATTTCATTTCAGGACTCAAATTATTTGTATTTTTTTGTAAATACCGAATTAAGGTTTCCGGAACCTGAGACTTAAATAAGTCAAGTGCTTGTTTATTGTAATCCATATCCTGGAATGCGCCAACTTCGTTTTCGGCTTGCATCATTACAACAGTATGTTCTTTGTCTATTTCCTTTATTCGTTTCATTAATTGCACATAAGCCTTAGCATCTGCAATCTGCGCTTCCTTGCAAAAAGATGAAATTACTTCGCCAGTGCTCCCATTACTTTGCTTCAATTTAAAAAAACGTTTTGAATCTTTTTTTACCCAAAGTGGCAAATAAGTGGAAAGTCCATTTTTCCAGCTTGCAAACCATATAATACAAAGCTTTAGTTTGTTTTCGCGAGCTTGAGATATTATCCCATCAATAAGCGAATAATCAAATTTACCCTCCTGAGGTTCGAATTGTTCCCATGCAATAGATGCGAGAACTGTATTAAGTCCCATTTCTTTTAATTTTGGGAAAATGGGTGCCAAATAAGTTAAATTAGAGGATGAAGAATTATGCAACTCTCCGGCAACCATAATAAAAGGCTTACCATCAACATACAATCTGTTTATATTACCCTCATTCTTTAATTGAGGTAATTCCTGAGCGTTTAAATACCAAAATGGTATAGCTGTAGAAAATAAAAAAGTAAGTAGAATTAATTTTTTCATACAATAAATCTTTCTAATGATTTCAACAAAAATATAATACTTGTTGATTGTTTAATTTGTAATGTAATTTGTTTGCTGCCAACATCTCAATTCTTCTGAAGAATCAGTTATTCCCTAACTCAAGAATTGGGGAATAACTGAGATTATTTATCTGTTATTTTGTAATTACATCCACTTCGGCATACCCTGCAACGTCATCGCCAAAAGTATTTTTCAATGCACGCAACTTAATGTAACGAGCCATTGCCGGTGCAAAAGTTTTGATTTGCATCAAAGGGTTATTTTTAATGTTCGAAAACTCGCCATGATTGACTAATTTCCAGTTCATATTGTCGTCCGACACATAGAATTCGTAGGTAGTAATGATGCCGGAACTCCATTTATTTTGATCCGGCAGGTATTTGAAGCCACATACATTGAACTTATTACCTAAATCGATAACTAAATCAATGGGCATTTTTTTGTTATCTCTTTGGTGCCATACGGTAGTGGTATTTCCGTCTAAGATTGCACTTGCTTTTTCATCATTGATCCCAACGATTTTCCAATCCTTCTTTGAAATATCGAATTTTTCAAGGCCTACCGGGCTGCTTTTACCCGAAGCTGGATCGTAGGCAATTGCTTTTACCTCTACTTTCCCATCAGCAGGAAAAGGCGCGGTGTACATATTTGATTTCGTAGTAGGTTCGCTGCCATCAAGCGTATAGTAAAAAATCGGGCCGATATCATTTGTCGTCAAACTAACTTCTCCTGGTTGGTTTCTGGCAATGGAGGGAGCATTCAGGAACACCGGTGCATTATAAACTCCGATATTTGAAATTACCGGGCAACTTTTCGAATCGGTGATACTGAACCGGACTTTTGATGCTTTAACGCTTGGGAAACGAATAATCCGCTTATAACCGATAGTGGTTGCTTTTGCTATTTCTTTCCAGTTTCCATCAACGAGCGCTTCAACTGTGAAGGCTTTCACACGCTGTCCCAAACGGATGTATTCCTGTGCCAGAAAACGGTTGAACAGGGTTGATTTGCCTAAATCTATGATCAACGAAGCTTTTGTTACATTGTCATCGGTTGCCCAATAGGTGTCCTTATTACCGTCTATTGCCATAGCTGCCCCAAATTCTTTTGCATTCCCACGGACATTTGAAGCTTCTGCTTTCTTTTTTTCTGCCAGATTTACTGCAAATGATTCTTTTACTTCTTTTCCAAATTCAAGAGCTGCTTTTTCGTCGTTCGGATGGATCAGTCCATTTGGCATAATCGGAAAGTTGAGCAATAAGGAGCCGTTATGCCCGATGGAATTATAGTATGTTTCCATCAAAAAAGGAACTGTTTTTACTTTGCTATCCTCATTCGGGTGATAGAACCACTCCGGACGAATGGAAGTATTCACTTCGGCAGGCACCCACGCATTCCCGTTTTCCACACCGTAATGTAACATATTCCAGGGCACATCACCTGTGGCATTCAGCAAACTCCAGTTGGTTTCGCCCACATTGCCTTCTTCGGTTCCAACCCAACGCAGGTCGCCACGGTCGCCACCATCGTTCCATATAACGATATTGGGTTGTAACTTGCGGATCATCGCGTAAGTATTCTTCCAGTCATAATAAGTTGTACGGTCAATTTTCCTGACTTCATTGGCTCCGCCGTAATATCCGTCGCCTCCATTGGCACCGTCGAACCACACTTCGAATATTTCGCCATAGTTAGTGAGGAGTTCGGTGAGCTGATTGCGGAAATAAGTAATGTATTCCGGTTTTCCATAGTCCTTGCTATTCCTGTCCCAGGGCGATAAATAGATCCCTAATTTCAGGCCGTATTCTTTACAGGCATCGGCCATTTCGCGAACCATATCGCCCTTGCCATTTTTCCAGGGAGCGTTTTTCACGGAATACTCCGTGTATTTAGAAGGCCAAAGGCAAAATCCACAATGGTGCTTGGCTGTGATGATGATTCCTTTCATCCCGGCTTCTTTGCAAATACGCGCCCACTGGCGGCAATCGGCTTTTTCAGGATTAAACAGCTTTACATCTTCGTTCCCATAGCCCCACGACTGGTCTGTGTAGGTGTTTAGCGAGAAATGAATGAACGAATAATACTCCATTTCCTGCCACCGCATCTGATTTTTACTCGGAACGGGACCACAGGGTGCGGGAGCTAGTGTCTGGGCATACAAGCTTAAGGTAAGAAAGGAGAGCAGGATTCCGTACATGAGCTTTTTTATCATACATTTACTTTTAAATATTCGTATTTTCAATAAATCTATTTATTATCAGAGCATCCACAGCTACGTTAGATTGTTCTATTATCACTTTGATAAATATTTAATGCTGTTCTATTTTTAATGAATTCATTTCTACTATAATCACAGTTTCTTTCTGGTTCCTGAAGACAACTATTTCCAAAGGCTTTGACAAATCAGCCTGATTGGTTGCATTTTGCAAATCACCCAAATTGTTGATAATCTTCCCATCAAACTTTAAAATTACATCATTCTCACGAAGAATATCTTTCATTTTGCTATCATTTCCGATCAGGAGTATAACCAATACCCCACGTTCAGTACCCATGCCAGTAGCAGAACGTTCACCCAAAGTTTCCAAATTCTTGACATTCCAGCCCTGCCACTCAATAATAATTGATAAGGAATCAACGGTTTTTACGATAGGTAAAGTTATTCGTGGGGTTCTGGACAAACGTTTCAGCCTGGGCGAAACAACACCAAAATTGTCCATATCGAAATTTTGAAAACCCAAACGAAAAACGGCACTAGCAGTATTCTTTACTCTAAAGTCCCCATCAGCCGGTTTTTGAAATTCGACCGGATATACAATGGAATGCTTGTCAATTCCCAAGTTATGCGCTTCTGCCAAAGCTTTAGAATTTGTAAAAATATTATAATCAACTATAGTGCCCCAACCCAATAAATTAATGGGTTCGTAAGGTTTCATAACAATGTTCCGTGTAAAAACATCGCCACTATTTTCGAACCACACATGTGGATGAAATGTATTGTTGACCAGAATGTTATTTTCTACAACGCGGTAGAAACCCTCGCGAAGTTTTATACCACCATTCAGGCACAAATTATTGTAAATGTGGTAATTGCCCGAACCATCATCTAAATCAATATCCCAGCCATGGTCGCAGCGAAAACGGTTGTTGCGGATGATAACTGTTGCAATGGCATCAGCCAAAATCAACGAAGGTTCGTTAGCAGCAATTCTGTTCATTTCTTCACGGTCGGGGTGCCAAAACCGGTCGCGACCCCAGGAGTTGAACGAGCCATGGTCGCCTGTTTCTTTAACAGTTTCAAAAACATCGTTGTACTCAATAATATGCCCACCCCAAGTTCCTTCGCTTACATTTATTCCAGCCCGAGGAACGTCATATATACTGTTATGGCTCACTGTGATCGACTTGCACATAGACAGCTCTACCCCGGTAATCTGCTTCTCGAACAAACCAATTGTATGGATAAGATTGTCATAGACCAGACAATTTGCGGGATAATTGTTTGTTTTTGGACCTTGCAGACGATCTATTTGATTAAATGCGAGAGAATTGTGGTAATTAAATAATGGAGATCGGACAGCATTGGTATCGCCCACAAAACAGATAGCGCTAGCCCCAATTTGTGTAATGTGTGAGCCTGAAATACCTGAATTCCGGTTGTAATTGGAAAAGAAAACGGCATTGCCACCTAGGTTGTGTAAATAACAATCCTCTAAATTGCAGCTTTCCGTTCCTTCAAAAACAATAGCCCCGCCGCGGTATATTGTCCAGTCGGAACGCAGTAGCGGCTCGTATTTTTCCATGAAAGTGCGTGCAGTTTGCGTAAATACAATGTTTTTTATGGTAATACTCTTTACCGGTTCCTGCTCTGTACCCCTGAATTCAATCAGGTGTTTTACTTGTGAAACCTCAAATACTGATTTGGCAATATCTTCGTTTGGCGAAGGATAATAGTACAAAACAGCTTCATTTGTATCGTAAAACCATTCTCCGGGAACGTCCAGTTCCTCAAAAATATTTTCGACCATCCGGTTGTCAGGGCTTAGGCCATAAGGGCGGTTGTTCTGCCATCCACCATCCATTTTCAGGTTGCCTTTTTCGTCTTTTCCAGTTATGCGGTAATGAAAATCGCCCCAATCGCTTACATGCATGGCATGAAGAAAGCCTCCCGACGGATTTTCCCAGGTTTTCACGCGTTCACGTGAAGTAGCATCGGCCGATGTTCCATTGAACCTGACAGCGGTTGAGTCAAAATTCGGATAACGAGCCATGTGGCGGATTTTTCCGTTCACGGTCAGCATATCAATAGAGGTATGTGAAGCAACCTTTGCTTGCATTATTCCATTTTTGTAGGATTGCCACTTAAGTTTAAGTTGAACACTTCCGCTTATCACTGCTTTTTCTCCAGGATATGAACACACCATAAGATGCTTACCATCAATGCCATCCTCAGGAGTGAAAATTATTGGTTTATCAAGCCGGTATTCTCCACCACGTAAATAGATGGTAGCCTCGCCCTTTTGTCCACGCGCTTTATCCTGCGCAGCTTTTATGCTTTTGAAAGGTTTTTTCTCTGAGCCATTATTTTTATCGTTGCCGTTAAGGGATACAAAATAAGTGGTTTGGGCATTAACCGAATATAACATTCCCATTGTAAAGAAGGTTAATAAAAGAATGCTCCTTATTAAGGAATGAATATTCTTTTTACTCTTCATTTTTTACCGTTTTTATCACTACTTCTGCACTTTTTAGATTCTCTGATACTGCTTTTAGCCTGATTTCTCCGGTTTGTTTATCGGATTGCACCAAAACCAAACAATACCCGTTAAAAGCCATACGCTGACTGGCTTTATCTGGTTCGTAACTGGTTGGATTACCGTTGCCTGTGCCTATTATTCGTCCGGGGCCTTCAATTGAAAATTTCACCAGATTATTGGCTGTTGGGACAACCCTGCCTTTTTCATCTTTAATAGCTACTCTTATAACAGCCACATCGCAACCGTCGGCTTTCAGGGTACTGACATCGCTGTTTAAGGCTACTTGTGCAGGAGCTGCGGTTGTTTCAACAACATCTTTGGTTACAAGCTTACCTGCTTTATAACCTCGGGCTTCCAGTTTCCCGGGTTTATACATAAGCCCCCAGATCAGTTTCTTATAAGGAACAGCCTTTTGCTTCCCAACGCTTTTGCCGTTGAGGAACAACTCAACTTCTTCGCAATTGGTGTAACAGTGTATTTTGATAGAATCGCCTTCTTTCCCTGGCCAGTTCCAATGCGGAAAAATGTGTACCACCGGTTCATTTGTCCAGGCTGCTTTGTAAGCATAATAGCCGTCTTTGGGGAATCCGCAGATATCCATAAAACCAAAATGGGAAGATACACAAGGCCACACAAACGGGGTTGGTTCGCCCCTGTAATCGAAGGCTGTCCAAACAAACAGGCCACCGAGGTATGGATACTTTACAATATCAGCCCAGTCCTCGCCCGGATAGGGACCCCAGTCGGGTTTCACTATAATGGAGTTTGATGTATAGCCTTTGCCCCAATTGGTTTCATACTCGCCGCGGGTTGAAACGAAGCTTGTTCCTTCGGTACAAAATAGAACACGGTTTGGGTATTTCTCATGATCCTTTACATACGCCAAACCTTTGTCTCCGTAGTTATATCCAACAACATCAAGCACATCGGCATACCCGCCATCGTTGCGGGCATGGTTCATTGCCGCGGTAACTTTACGTGAAGGGTCTATTTTATGGGTAGTTGCAACCAGCGTTTCGAGTATCCTGGTTCCGGTTACTGAACCCTGAATCCCTTCTTCGTTCTCCATGCTCCACATAAATATGGAAGGATGGTTGCGGTCACGATACAGCATGGTCGTCAAATCTTTCAGACCTTCATCACTGCTGGATAAAAAACGGTTTTCGTCCAGAACAAGCAACCCTAAGCTGTCGCACATGTCAAGCAGTTCTGGTGTTGGAGGGTGGTGCGAGCAACGATAGCCGTTGCTTCCCATTTCTTTGAGCAGCTTAAGTTTATAATAATTTATTTTGTCGGGAAGGGCAACGCCAATGCCGGCAAAATCCTGATGGTTACAGGTACCTTTTACAGGATAAAGTTTGCCATTAAGAAAGACTCCGTTGCGGTTGATTTCAACAGTACGAACACCGAATGTCGTTTCATAAGTGTCAATAATATCCCCGTTTTCGGATACTTCGGTGAGTACCTTGTAAAGGTTTGGCGTTTCGGGCGACCAAAGCAATGGTTTTTGAATGGCTACGGTTTGGGATACTTCAACCTGATCAAAAGATGGGATTGAAAGAGTAGATGTTTTGGTGTCAAGCACAACTCCCTTATTGTCAATAATTTTTGAAGCAAGTATAATGTTCTTGTCCACTTTATACTCGTTTTTCAGCGTGGTTTTTATGCTGACTGAAGCTTCTGCATCAGATATGGAGGGTGTTGTAACATAAGTTCCAAAACGGGCTACATGGAGTCGGTCAGTTTTGGTAAGCCACACGTGCCTGTAAATTCCGGCGCCTTCATACCACCAACCTTCGTATTCGCTGGCATCGACTTTCACCAATATCACGTTTTTGCCTTCATTGCCGTAGCGTAAAACGTCTGTCAGATCGTAGTTTGAAGGGGTATAGCCGCTCAGATGGTTTCCTAAAAGGTGGCCATTTACCCAAACGGTGCTGTTCCTGAAAATACCGTCAAACTCCAGGGATATTTTTCGCCCTTTGTCGGCTTCAGCTATTTCAAATTCTTTACGGTAAAAACCAATGCCTGTAGGCAAAAATCCGCTGACTGCCGGTTGGTTGCCCAGTGAATTGTCGTGCACAAAAGTACCCTCAACAGCCCAATCGTGCGGGAGGTTTACTTCTTTCCAATCGCGTGGAAAGAAAATTTTGGCGCTTTCAGCATTTGTATAGTCAATAGTTGTATCGCCCTTGGAAATAATTTTAACGTTGATATCCGTCAAACCACCCTGGCCACCGGCTTTTACCACACGTTTTATGGATATGTCGCCTTTGTGGAACTGCCAGTTTAAATCAAAATTATCTTTGGTCCGTTGAACTGAAACTATTGATTTTCGGTTTTGGGTGTTCCCATCGATGGAGGAAAACAACAACAGTACAAACGTGATACTACCAAAAGTTACCAAACGCTTAAATCTATGATTCATTTTTTGTGGTTTCTAGAATTTACTTGATTTCAATAAATTCCGGTTCATAAGGTGCAATCGTAAAATTGCCGGTGTAATCCGTTTCAAAAAGGATACTTCTTGAATTTCCGTTTATTTTAATTTCTTTAGGTTCGCCACTTACATTCAGGTATAGGAAATGGTTTTTATCGATCTGACGGGCCATTACACCGGAAGGTACATTGGGACCTTTTTTAATTCCCAATTCTGCAATCAGCTCATCCAGCAAACTTCCAAGTACCTCGCCTTTTGCCGGAAGTCCAACATAAATTGCCCTTCCCTTGCCATACTTGTTGGAAGTCATTATTGGATAATCTTTATCTAAACTGGTTACGCTTCCAAGAATTTCTGCTCCTTTTGGTTCCACAATATCAAACCTTGCTGATTCAGTATCAATGGCTTTTCCTTTATATGTAAATTCAAGTTTTTTACCTTTATATGATTTCAGGGATATTTCATTAAGCGCCTCAGTTTCTTCGTAACTTCCTACCCGAATGCCGAATACATCGCTTAAACGACCAGGTCGCGTAGATGCAAAAACTTGTCCGGATTCGTCAACAATGGCCGAATTGCTGGTCATTATTACGGTTCCGCCATTTTTCACATAGTCGCGGATTTTGTTTGCTGTTGCTTCATCCATCACCGCAACTCCGGGAACAAACAGGATTTTGTAATTTAATGAACTTTTACTGATTTCCACCACTCGTGCATCCATGTTGCGGTAATAAAACAAATCGAAGCAGGCTTGTAATTGATTATCATGTTGTTCGGGGAAAGAGTTGCTTGCAATTTGGCTGGGGAATGAGAAAGCCAACCCAACTTCCGCCTGAAGTTTATACGGAAAGAATTTTTCAATCTTTTTAAATTCCGCAGCAATTTTCTTGTATTCATCGTATTTGCGGTTTGGAATGCCATCCCAATCGAGCAAACCTTCCAAATATTGTTCTTCTCCGGCGTGCATGCTCTGCCAGGTCCAGCCGCAAACCATTTGGTTACCATAGAATAAGGTTGAATAAGCTTGTTTGCGGATTGCATTTGGCACAGCCGTCATGGTTGTAAATTCGCTGCACCAGAAAGGGTTTGTGCTTTCGAACTGAATGCGGGAAATTCCGAACGAAGCATTCATAACTCCGCCATTGGTTGTTAAAGAATTTCCAGGATAGAAACCGCAGCCTTCGCGGGTCATTTTTCCGGAATACGCTATTTGGGAATAGTCAATATATTTCATCCAACTATAATACCATGCGTTGGTATTGGTTAAGGCATTAGGAGCATTGGTGTTCACCACATCAAGCACTTTAAAAAGAAGACCATTGACTTCATCAGAAATAAAACGCCTGAAATCCAGAATTCTTTCTGGAGCGCCATTTACTGACCCCGACACAGGTAAGCCAATTTCTTCAAACTGATTAATTTTTCTTGACCAACGTTGGGTTGCCCAGGCTTGATTCAGGTTTTCAAGATTGGTGTATTTCTTTTTCAACCATTCAATGAATCGCTGCCGGGCTGTTTCGGAATAAGAAATTGGTCCGTCGCCAGATTCATTGTCGATCCCGAAAGCCAGCAAAGCCGGATGATTTGCATATCTTTTGCTGATGGCGTCGGTATACAACAAGGCAAATTTCTGGTAATTCGGGTCGCCAACATCTTCCATGTAACGGTGGTTTGGGTACTGAATATCGCCGTTTGCATCTGTAATATCAATCGATGGATATTTGTGGTGTAACCAGATTGGAGCAGGTCGAATGGCAATATCCAGGATTACTTTAATTCCGGCCTGATTCATCATATCCATGACCTTATCGAACCATTCAAAGTCGAATTTTCCTTCGGATGGTTCGTAGCTATCCCAGGCCAGATGTCCCATCCGGACAGATGTAAGTCCGGCAACTTTCATCAATCCGATGTCTTTTTTAATCTTCTCAATGTTCTTATCATCATGGGGATGGTAATTGACTCCGACATAGAGGGTTTGGGAGTTTCCGTTTAATACAAATAGGAATAAAATTCCAATCGTAATGATCAAGTAGTTGAGTTTAAGTTTCATTATAAGAAATGTTTAGTGATGGTATAGCCAGTTTTTACCAACGAACCAAATTTTTACTTTGGTAAATTGGAAATCAGGGAAAATACTAAAATGACTTCCGGACAAAAGTAGAGCAATGGTCTGTTTCCTCTTTTACAAAAAAAGACAATCTATTTGCAGAATTGGTATAAAGAGAAAAAAGGTTAACACAAATCGGTACGATTTGTTACAAAATGTATTATACGTGGTGTTTATCACGGTATTCAGTGGGACTGATTTGCAATTCTGATTTAAAAACCCTGTTAAAATGACTTTGGTTATTAAACCCAACTTTGAAAGCAATTTCTCCGATGTTTAGTTCGGTTTCAAGAAGTAATCGTTTTGATTCGTTAATCCGTAATCGATTGATATAACTTTTAAAATTACAGGCAAACTGATTTTGTATATCATTTGCTATTCTGCGCTGGCTAACTCCTGATTCTCCGGAAACAATATCCATGGTAAGTTCACTGTTTTGGAAATTGTTGTTTATAAAATCAATAAAATCGGATTTCGAAGTTTCAATATTTCTATTTTCAACTGGTTTATAGGCTATTGTAATAATTTGCTTATTCTTCCTTATTTTTTCAATCGCGTATAAGGCGACGAAAACAAGAAAAATAAAAGCAAATTCCAGCGCTATTATCAAAGTAATGAGCGATTTATTGTTCCTTGAGAATGTCAATGAGTACATTTCAAGGGATTGTATTTTCCCTGTATTTGGTGTAAATGCACTGCTAACATTTATTGTTTCCAGATTTTTTAAATCCGGCTTTATGGATGAGGCATCTTCAATCCGGTTATTCTCTCCCCACCAGTCAGGCACCTGAAATTTATCCAGGTTTATTTTGTAAGTATTAATTCCTGATGAAATTTTAAATATATGGTAAAATAAAATTTCCTGATTTTTTTTATCGTCTTTTTTTAAGCGATTTAACGTAACTAAAGCTATTCCGATACCATTTATTCCATATCCCTTTAGTCTTATTGATAGCTGGTTATAATGTCCAAGGTTAAAATATTTACTTTCTTTTGGTCCAACATTTATTCCAGCGTACGGATCTTTCTTATTATTGCCGAGCTTAAAGTCAAGTTTAATAATACTATCAGTAATAAGCTTTTTAATGATTTTTGAATTACCTCCGGCAGTACTATCGGAGTAAAACTCATATTTAAAGATTTGCTTATTCGGGAAAACCGAAAAATCTTTAATACTGGAAAAATATACAAGAATTATAGTTCCTAAAACGAAAGCAGGTATCGTACTCAAAAGAAACAACTTTGATTTGAGGATTTTTATCTCCGATTTTTCCTGAAATAATTGCATTTGTAAATTTATGTTTATGAATCCTTTCTACTCACAAGTATCAGTACAAACTTTTCAAATATAGTTTAAGTATTAGTAAAACAAGAATCTGATTATAAGATTAGAGAATATAAAATCCTAATTTTTGATGCAAGATTAGAATGTTCTAAATCAACAAATTTGGCAATGAACCCAGTTGTGTGGAAGCGTCTGGAAGGGCATGGAACGGGAAGTAGTGGAAATGATGCAAAAAAATAATTGGAAAAACCCACACAATACCCAGAACGGTGATTCACCGGTTTATAAAAAAGTCCGGCGAATTTTTGTGTAATAACACATAAACCCGCCGGACTTTATATTGTTGGTAACCTGAATTTGTTGGACCTTATTCGGTTCCCTCAAGTGTTTTGATTGTGCCGTCGGCATTGTATTGTAACTCAACCACTTTTACACTGCGCAACCATGTTTTTCCGCCTGAAGGTTTGCTGTCATGATAGAACAAATACCACTTTCCTTTAAATTCAACGATGGAATGATGTGTGGTCCAACCTACTACAGGTGTCAGGATAACGCCCTGATAGGTAAATGGTCCGTAAGGATTATCGCCAATTGCATAGCACAATTTGTGTGTATTTCCGGTTGAATAGGAGAAATAGTATTTACCATTGTATTTGTGCATCCACGATGCCTCGAAAAAACGGCGATCCTCGTCACCAGTTAACAATGGTTTGCCTTCTTTGTCCTGAATTACAACATTCTTCGCCGGTCCTGAAAATTGCAGCATATCATTGGTCATCATTGCAACCTGAGGACACAATGAAGGTTCACCGGCATTTGGCTGAGCGCCGCATTCAATGGCTTTCCCATTGCGGTAACGTTGCAATTGTCCGCCCCAGATGCCGCCAAAATACATGTAGCTTTTTCCATCGGTATCGGTGAAAACAGCCGGGTCGATACTGAAACTTCCAATGATCGGGTTTGTTTCCGGTTTAAACGGACCTTCCGGTTTATCACTTACTGCGACACCAATCCTGAAAATATCGGTTTTGTCTTTTGCAGGAAAATAAAGGTAATATTTCCCGTTTTTGTAGGCTGCATCGGGTGCCCACATTTGCCTTCCGGCCCATGGAACCTGTTTTACATCAAGAACTACACCGTGATCAGTTACTTTTCCATCAGTGCTTTCCATCGAAAATACATGATAATCACGCATGTCGAAATGATCGCCATTGTCATTTTCCGGAATTCCTGATTCAATATCGTGCGATGGGTAAACATATATTTTCCCGTTGAAAACATGTGCCGAAGCATCCGCGATATAAATATCTTTCACCAAATATCTTGGTTTTTGTTTCATTTGAGCATTTGCCGTAGTAATTGTAATTGCCATCAGGACAATGGCTAGCAGATTGATCCTTTTTATTAAACCACTTTTCATTTTGTTTTATTTTGTTGATTTATAAATATTTGTTTTTGATTCCAAAGGGCCTAAATACGAAGGTTTTAACCCGCCGCAGTCGATAAGGATGCGCTGAAGTACAATTCCGGGATCGATCATCCAGATTTTGAGGGTGTGTCTTCCCGCTTTTTCAATGGTGTGCTTCGTTTTCAATTCAACGATGTTGCGGCGAACCGATTCCTGCCAATCCTGAATGGTCTTTCCTTTGTGAATGTTCACAATTTGAGGTTGTTGATCGTCAAAAGAAACGGCAAAACAAAGTCCATCGTTGTTGTAAATATTCAAGGTCGGTGAAATTAATGTTGAGACAGTAACTTCTCCTGAAGTGTTGAACAGAACATTGTATTCCATTCGTGGTGAATTTTGATCCAATGCCAGCGATGGTGAATTAACTGGAATTGGCATCATGGCCGACAAAGTTCTTCCGAGCTCGGGAACCTTTTGCCAGGAGGCTTGTCCCTTGTTAACCAGGTTCGAAAAATGCTCTGCCTCGATGGCAACATAACCGTTGCTTTCAGCAAAACCATGTTCTTTTCGGCTGATATTCAGCAAAGGGTTAAGTATAGCAACCACTTCAATCGTTTTTCCTGCTCCTGAAATGGTTATCGGAACTTCAGTAATTGTTTTGGGCATTTTCTTCCAGTCGGCTTCCACCCAAATGCGTGTTTCTTTTTCAATTCTGACGTTGGTTGCTGAAACTTTTACTTGTTTCGAATCTGGAATAACCGTCACATCGAACGGTTGCGAACCACGGTTGAAAACATCAATATAAAAACGTTGATTCTGAATCGGATCAAACTGAGGAAGCTTGGCCTTTTCATTACTTCCGGGCCACCACTTATCGGAACCTTCAATGGCAACACCCATTTCCGAATTCTGTTTTGCTTCAATGGTTTTCACTTCCGGCATAGAATTTTTGTCGGGTTGCTGCCAGTAAGTGTAGCCAATGTGGGTTTGATCCATCATATGGTTCCATTTTCCACCGGCAAGTTTTTTATTGTAGAAATCCGACATTGCAGCATCGGTGTTGTATAGCTGTTTCGCTTTTTCAGCCAAATCGTTGGCTGAAGCCCTGCCTTGTGCCGCGAACAATCGGTTTTTGCCAATAGTAACATATAAATCGTATAAATTGGCGCAGGCTGCAACCGGGTGCAAAACCAATTGGTAGAAAGCATCTTTGTAGTTGGCGGGCATTTTTTCGTAGAGCGACTTTGCCTTATCGTCAAGTGCATTGTATTCATCTACAATCCGTTCTGCTTCCTGATAATTGGTCAGACTATAAGTAGTTGGTTCGAGTAATTCAGGTTTTCGCCGGCTGTTGAAGCGGGTATAATCGTTGAGCAACGAAGCAATTTCGGATGAATATTTTGAACCAAATTGATTTTCAGCCCATTGTCTGGTGTATTCAAACAACTTGTCAGCAGGCCATTGATCTGGGTTCCAGGCAAAATCCAGGAAGAATTCAGTAGGAAATTCCATCGGTTTCAGGTCGCCGACATTTACTACCCATATTCGGTCAACGCCATGGCGGTATGCCAGGTTCATCTGTTCCCAGGTGCGCTGAATTTGAGTCGTGTTGAGCCATTTGTAGTTGCGCGGATCGCCCACATAATCAAAATGGTAGTAAATTCCATATCCTCCCACTCGTTTGGCCTCACCCGGTTTTGGCAGTTTGCGGATGTTTCCCCAGTTGTCGTCGCAAAGCAGTAAGGTGATGTCGTCCGGAACGCGCATTCCGTTGTCGTAGTAATCCTGAACTTCTTTGTAAAGCGCCCACACCTGCGGCGTTTCTGTAACTGGCTTTTTTGTAATGTCGGCAATTATTTTGCGTTGATCTTCAACAATTTTCTGAAGCAATGCCACATTGGTGCTTTCCGACATGGCCATATCACCATCACCCCGCATGGCAAGGGTCACAATGGTTTCGACATTTTTGGTGCGTTCAATACCCTCGGTCCAGAATTTGCGCAATTGTTCCGGGTTCTTCTCGTAATTCCATTCTTTTCCACCAAAAGGTTTCCATTCGGCATGAGCGCGGTTCATGGGCTCGTGGTGCGATGTACCCATCACAATTCCCATGTCATCAGCAAGTTGGGTATTTTTCGGATCGTCGCTGTTAAAGGCTCCCCACCACATGGCTGGCCACACAAAATTCGATTTCATTCGCAACATCAGTTCGAACAGTTTTTCGTAAAACTGACTGTTAAAACCTCCAAATTTCTCAACGGCCCAACGCCCCAAAGCAGGTTCTTCGTCGTTCAGGAAAATACCTCGATATTTCACTGCCGGCTCGCCCAGCGTAAACCGTTGTGCTTTCACATAAATGTTTGCCTGAGGTTTAACCGGAACGTCGGCCCACCAATACCAGGGCGAAACTCCCATTTGTTTCGACAATTCAAATATCCCGAAAATGGTCCCGCGTTTGTCGCTTCCCGCGATTACCAAAGCTTTTCCAACTCCCGGAAACGGATTTTCAACCACCTGAACAATGAATTGTTCCCATTTTCCGGTCAATGTGCTTAAATCAATTTTCTTCTCATTCACTAGTTGATCGATCAACTTGCTGTGCCCCAACGTTCCAGCAATCACAAGTTGTGTTGCGGCTGGAAGTGCATCAACCGCAAGTTGAGGTTCGCTTCCGGAAACCATTTTCAGGTCGGATTTAAAGTAATTCAGTGCCTTGGAAACTCCCACGAAATCGTTTGAAGAATAAGCCAGGGGAGCGGGTTTACCATTTGTTATGAGAGGAAATGATCCTTTTTCAGGGGTTGCGCTTAATTGGGTTCCAAGTTTTCGATCCAAATCATTGGCAGCCAATTCATTTGAAATCGATACAATTGTAGCAAACACTAAAAAAACGATCAATGACTTAAAGAAATCCTGAAGTCGGTTAGTTTTCAATACTATTATGATTTTGTTGGTCATTTTTGATTGGTTGATATTGGGTTGCAATTTATAGGTTTATTGTTGAAATAAAAAAATGAAAATGAAATTGAATGATTCATCATCGAAAAATTCCATTTTCACGTTAGTTATGATTCTTTAAGTCGAATTTCAATTTTTTTAATTGATCTAACTGATGAATGGGTCGATCAAGTTCCAATGGGATTGGCCGGTGAGAGAAAGTCTGGAAATAAAGCAGACATGCATCGCGCCACCAAGTCGCTTCTTTGGCCTGAATGACCAGCTTCTGTTTCACGTCTTCAAACCGCTGCGGATCGACATACTCACGGTTATCGTCCCATACTTTTTGAAATCTTCTGACCTCATCTACACCTGAACTGTATTTATAACATAGTTCGGTCCATAGATCGTTCCCATTCCGAAGCGTATAATTCCACGGAACATGATGAAACCATAATAGATAAGCTTCCGGACAAAGCGACGGATCCTCGAACATAGATCGAAGTGGTTCAGCATATTGACTTACCGCATTGCTTCCGGTGGAAGAACGGTCGAACCCAATTCCAATACTGTCGGCTTTATGGTAATAGGAAGGCATCCAGTCAGGTCTGGCATTGGGCACAGCACACCAGGGTTCCGGCCCGTGATGATGGCTCCAGCCCATCAGGTGGTGCAAGCCCAACGGAGTCATATAATTGACAGCCGCTTCCCGCGATTGCATCATTACATTCGACAGATCGTCGATAAATCGTTGATTGTGAGAAAAAGTCAGTTTCAACCATTCAGTGGCAATCTCTTTCGCTATTAACTGGTTGTTCCATGCCAACCGGCCAAAAACATACCAATTGGCCTGTGCAAAATGATGCCCGCACCAGTTGGTGCCCTCGCCAATATTCGCCACACCGGCAATTGCTGTAATTGAATCCTTAAACATTGAACCGTCAGTTATGCGAGCCACTGTTGAGTTTCGTTCCTGAACGTATGTGTCAGCATCTAAAAATTCTTTGTATAGTGTCCCCAAATACACCAGGTGATCTGAGAACCCAAGATATTCCTGGGTAATCTGTAGTTCAGGCATTAGTGTTGTGTGTTTCATGCTTCCAAACAGTGGACTGAATGGTTCGCGGGGCTGGAAATCGACCGGCCCGTTTTTCACCTGGATGATCACATTTTTGCGGAACTTTCCATCCAGCGGCATAAACTCATTGTAGGCTTGTTTGGCCCTGTCGTCCAAACTGGGTTTGTAAACAAATGCCCGCCACATGACGATCCCTTTGTGTGGAGCCAAAGCATCGGCCAACATATTGGCGCCATCGGCATGAGTCCGGCCAAAATCCTGCGGCCCGGGCAGTCCTTCGGAATTGGCTTTCACCAAAAAACCGCCAAAATCGGGGATCAATTGGTAAATTTCGTCAGCTTTTTTTTGCCACCAGCGTTTAACTTCTTCATTTAAAGGATCAGCGGTCGTCATCCCGCCCAAGGCTTTTGGTGATGAAAAATTCACAGCCAAATAAACCCTGATTCCATAAGGTCGCATCACATTTGCTATTGCCTGCACTTTCTTCAGGTACTCTGGTTTTAGGATTTCAGGACTGGCATTTACGTTATTCAGTACTGTTCCGTTGATGCCAATGGAGGCATTGGCCCGGGCATAATCTGCATAGCGTGGACTGATTATTTCAGGAAGTTCATTCCATTTCCAGATGGAATGGCCGGCATATCCGCATTCCACTGAACCATCCATGTTGTCCCAGTGATTTAATATACGACGTTGGTAGGAGGGAATTTCCTTGATATCAATATTTTGAAGTGCGGTGTTAGTAGTTTGAAGTAGCCTTAAATAATGAAATGTACCATATAAGGCACCAATTTCGGTATTGGCGGCAATCAGGGTGACATCAGGGGAATGAAATGAGCGGATAATAAAACCGTCGTTCCCAAGAGATTTTAATTCGACGAAATCAATATAGTTTACAATGGTTTTGAGTTCGGAAGTTCCGATAAATACTGATCCCGGTTTTAATTTTTTATCGATGCTGAAAGTGTTGTTGAAAAGCGTGCTTAATCCGTTTTTCAATTCAGTTTTTATAACATCGAAGGTGGCCGATTCCTGCTGAACACAAATAGATGTTGGCTGGTTTGCGATGGTCTTTTCAGCAAGTTGCATGTTGGTAAACCACAATTTTGATCCGTCTTGTGGGCCAATGTTTTGAGCGGAAATAAAGTGGGAAATAGAGATGAAAATGCCGGATATTAGTAAGCTACTTAGTAATCGCTTCATTAGTTGGTTTTTATATAAATCTTCAGAATATAAATATTATCCTTTCAGTAAAAATGAAATTCTTATTTTCAACGTGTTACATGTAATTTCGGGTGAATAACTAAAAAATTGAATAAGGGGGCGACCAAAATCACATAACTTCACGATCGCCCCCTTGGGTTGTACTTTATATACTTTACTTCACAATAACTCTAAATTCTTTCTTAAATCCATCTTTTGTCTTGAAGACGTAGATGTAAATTCCTGTGTCACTTCCGACATTGATTGCTGTCGCGTTTCCTGTTACTTCAACACTCTTGATCTTAGTGCCAACGAGTGAGTAAACATCAATTACAGAACCGTCCAAACGGTTAACAGCGATTTGAACATCAATAGTAATGATTTCATTGTGAAATGGGAAACAAGTAGTGAATAGCGACATTCAATTGTATTCACTGTTTGCGTATAATCCCTATTTATCGCTCAAATTACTACATCGAGCGAATCGCTTCGTTTAGTTATTTTTTAGTCAGTTTCTTACTTTCGGTATAATTATCTGTATGAAGCACATAGATATAAATTCCTTGCGAAAGATTCTGACTGTCAAATGTTAAAGTATGTTTTCCTTGCGGGTATTTTTTTCCTGCAAGTTCTGCAATTTCAACGCCAGTCGTATTATACACTTTCAAAGAAACATAAGTGCTGTTTGGAATTTCAAAGGAAATGCTTGTATTTCCATCCGAAGGATTGGGGTAATTTTGACCCAAAGAATAACCGTCAACTGTTTTTTGAATTTGAGGAATAGCGGTGATCAAATTCTTATCTTCAATCACAATATCGTCGATATAATAGGTTTTACCGGCGACATATCCCAAATCGAAGGACAATTTTGCTTTCGTTCCCGTAGCCGTTAGATTTGTAAAAACAAGCCGTGTCCACACGTCGCCTACATCAAAATTGGCCCAATACGAACCTCCTATTTGACCACCCGAACCGGCAGCTGAGATACGACCTTTACCACCTCCACCAACTGCTCTTATCCAAAAACTAACTTGATAAGAATCACCGGGATTAATGTCAATATCCGGTGTAAAAGCCTGTATACTCCAAGCGCTGGTACCGGTGCCGTTTACCATTTTCAGCGCATATTGTCCTCCATGCTTATCTTCTTGTGTGATAGTAATACCTGCTCCCGGGTTTTGTTTTGTCCAGCCATCGATATTTCCTACTTCGAAATCTAAAATAGTAGAGGCAATCGGACTGCTACATTCCTTTTCAACACCGCCCAGCCCTGTCGGCAGGTTAGAGCTATTTGTAACGGATATTCTATCTAATTCAGTTCCGATTTGACTAAAACCAATGTTAAAAAAATGTTTTCCTGCAAGCAAGTCTTCGCTCAATATATTTATCCACTTCCATTCGCCGTTTGTAGAAACATCATACTTTTGGAGCGGACGATCGTCTATACTTACCCAAAGTGAATTGCCGGTAGCATTTGGACTTTTTATGCGGAAATTAATGTAAAATTTACTGCTGTTTTGTAAAACTATAGGAATAGAAAGCAATCCGTTTTTACCGGGCGCAACATCAGTGCTTGAAACAGTTGTTGCTGTTACATATTTCCCGTTCGAAGCTCCGGCATCATTCCCAATAGAAAGATCACTGCCGATAGTTACACAATCAGAGGCTTCTGCTTCACGCCAAGATTCATCCAAAGGTACATCTACACCTACCACATCAGGAACGCCAGTCCAGCTACTCATCCAAAACTTATAGTTTGTAGTCGCGTAAGAAGTAGGATAGACAAAAACGTTGTCTGTATCTGCTGTATTACCCAAAAGGAATTTTTCTACAAAGGATTCCAAATAGGGAAGTTCAACAGCAGGAAACGCACAATGGTTGTGCCCTCCTGTGTTTAACATACCAAAACGATCCCCAATACCAAATTCTTCATATACTTTTTTGGCTGCCCTACTGGCTACATAACCTGAACGGTCTGCTAACCATACTTGACCCTCATTACCTAATACTAACAAGGCGCGAGGAGCTACCATAGCCATCAATTCATGATGATCGACAGGCAGTTTAGGCACATTAGAGCCTGCAAATCTACGCATATCTTCCCTAAACCAATTATAATCGGTAGCGCCTAAGTTTTCAACCGCACCTAATGTTTGAGAAACACGCCAAGCAGTGTAACCACCGCCACCTGATTCTTCAGAGATAGTCAATGCGATACGTTCGTCGAATGCGCCGGCAAAAAGAGCCATCTTACCTGCGTAAGAACAGCCGGTTACTGCTAAGTGACTAATATCAATTTTATCGGCCAAAGCAATCTCAATACCATCGATTAGACGGCTGACACCCCAAGCCCATGCACTGTATTGACCGGTATTATCAACATTCAACTCAGGATAAAGGGTGTAGTATGGATCTGTATTTTTCGGGCTGCCGTAAGTCGTTACGTTATTATGAGAGAAAGTAATTTGAGCAATATTCCGACTCGTGAAAACACTGGCCGGTAAACTACCCGTTCCACTATTCATTCCGATGATTGCCGGAAATGGGCCATCTCCCTCCGGAAGAACAACCCGCGAGGTCAGAGTGAGCGTTTTTCCATTCACCGTTACAACAACCGTAAGAGTATTATCGGCAAAACTTGCCGTAATGTTTTCCGGACGATTCGGCTTTGTGCCGATCTCATAATGTTCGAACTGAGCTTTGATCTCATTACGTCGTTTTTCCCAATTGTTGAAACTGGTACTGCGACCGCTACCATCCGCCCAAGCAAATGGATCCGGTAATTGTTGAATGAAAGGCAATTGATTGAGGTCATCAATCATAACCGGTTCGGGAAAACTTGCGCCGGTATTCTCAACTGTGTAAACAAGAGGAGGAGTTTGGGCAAACAAATTAACTGCTATAAATAAGTTTATTGAAATCAGTAACAAACTAAACTTCATTGTAGTCTTCATTTTCTTTCTTATTTTGATTTTATGAGACTTCTAAAAATACTTTTCTGAGTCAAATTTACAGAAGAACAGAAGTCCGTTTAAAGTTCTTTGTAATTTCGGTACTTGTTTTGTTTTTCATGCGAATTTATCTTCGATGGAAATGGCGGCAAGTCGTGTTTTTCCGCTTTCATTTCTATCGACAATCAGTGTGGTAATGCCGTCGATGCTTGTTTTCCCGAAAATGAAATTGAATTTTTCGTGCTGAAGGATGACCGGAAAAACCGTCTTTCCATTCGACCGGCAAGAGGAAGGTTTCTCGTCCTGTGTTCACTAAGTTGTCTTCGTAGGTGTCCCATAGCGTTTTGCTACGAAAAACCACTTCGGAATGATCGATATCCCTACCTCCCTCGGCGCATATCAGATAATAAAAACCGTAGATTTTAAGGAAAGGCTACCCTTAGGTAGAAGGGTAGCCCTCCAATAAACAATAACCCTTCTTACCTTAAATCAATAACCCGGGTTTTGATATGCGGCTTTTTCTTCAGCGGTCATGTCTAATCTATCAAGTTGTCCTTGAGGAATAGGGCGCAGATAATGAACTGCCTTGTTGATAACACGGGTAACCGTTACAGGTGTATGAGTATTCGGCTCAGCCATTTCGTACGTACCGGCAATTTCTTCCCACTTTTGTGTACGCACCAAGTCGAACCAGCGATATCCTTCGCCAAAGAACTCGCGTGAACGTTCAGCCAAAACATAATTAATATCTATCGTAGCCGGGGTGGCCGCAATCATTTCAGCGCTATGGTCTTCTATTTTAGCTTTATTTTCAGCATTGCTAAAGCTCCATTTCCCGGCTCTTGCACGAAGCACATTGATCAGTTCTCTTGCACTTTGACCCACTTTAGTGGTGGCACCTTTTACAGCTGCTTCGGCAGCTACCAGGTAGAGTTCAGAGAATTTGGCAATATCAAACGGACGACAGGTACTGCCATTCGGGGTTCCTAATCCGGTGCCATTATCGGTACGATACGTTCCAATTTTCCAAAGTCCCGGATAATACTGTCGGTTAATGCTTCGTGGAGAAATTACATAATCGGCTCTTCCCGGAATTTCACCGGCGCCAATGCCGTTAACGCCAATGGCTTTAGGATCACTTTTCGAAACGGGAGGGTAAGTCGTAGAACCCGCCAGTGTTTCATCCGGTAAGAAAGACAATATAGCATCTCCTACGTACACCGGCATTTTGTTTGCATTATACATAACAGTAATTGACGCAGTACTTGTTTGTTTATTCCAATTGCTGCGATAAACAGATGTAAAAGTGCCGTCATAACGTGAGTCGTTGGTCTTGTCAGCAAAAGTTTTTGTAAAGACACCAATGGGAGGAGCCATACGTGTCCAGGGACGACCACCCCATTGCGTTGCTTCACGCAGTACAGAACTTGTAGCTCCTGTTCCATCAGGATTCTTCGCACTTCTTAGATTCTCCATCTGCGGTGTCACCATCCAAGATGCAAAGTTATCCGGTTCTCCTCCGGTTGCGTACGAAAAACTGATTCCTCCGTTATATTGTTCGCTTGCATTGGTATGGTCGGCAAGCAACAAGATTTCGTTGTTGCGGTCATTCTGTGCTAAGTGGACTCTGTAGTAAGTGGGCTGTAAGCCGAAAGTACCAGGACTAGCGATCGCTTCGGTAGCTATATCATAAGCCTGTTGGAAATACCAGGCTGCATCATGTCCATCGGGGTCGGTACGATCAGCGGCAGGATAGGTAGGAACGTTATTCGGATTCTGCAACCACCATGCGTAAGTCAGGTAAGCCTTAGCCAAATAAAGGCGGGCAACCGTTTTTGTGGCAGCCCCTACAATACGAGGAGCGTCAGGAAGATCAATTACAGCTTGTTTCAAGTCCGGAAATATACCAATTGTATAAACTTCGGACACTGTATTGCGCACTGATGTTCTCACAGTAGATTTGTTGAATTTCATAATGCCTCCACCTAAATCAAGAGGTACTCCACCGAAGGTTTGCACCAACTGAAAATAGTCGAATGCGCGGAAAAAGCGGGCTTCAGCTATCAAAGAAGGAACCAAACCTACCGCTTCTGCATTTTCGATTACACCACTGGCAGTGTTGATATTCGGGAATGCCGCATTCCAAACCACATCGGCACGAGAGGTGGATGGAGTCATCGTCCCGCCACTGGTCATGTCGGCATCTTTAAAGTTTGCATCGGCGCTTGCTGCATAAGTATATTCGTCGGTACCGGTAAGGGTAATATTATAGTAATAGCCTTGCCCATAGATGTAACGCAGGTGAGCGTACATAGAGGTCAATCCGCTCTGAACACCTTCCTTAGTTGTGAAAAAACCGGGTTCATAAGTAGCGCGTGGCTGTTCTTTCAAGATATCGCTACACGCCGACAGGAACAATATCATCAGTGCTCCCATCATAACTTTTATATTTATCTTTTTCATCATTATCTTTATTTAGAAGTGATTAAAATGTTAAACTAATACCCAGCATGTAGTTGCGCGTGGCAGGTGAGTTAGTACCTATGGTCAGGATACGTCTGTTAACTAAACCTGTTGCTGTCGCCGCATTTTCATCGCCGTATGAGTTCGTTTCCGGATCCATACCTGTTTCTTTGGTGTAAGGTGCGAACAATACAAATGGGTTCTGAACAGTAGCATATAGCCGCAACTTTTGAATACCAAAGTCTCTGACCGCTTTTAGATTGAAGCTATATCCCAGGGTAATGACGCGTACTTTCAAATACGAAGCATCAAAGAGAGCCAGGGTATTACCGTATTTCGGATTGTCACCGCTCATTAAGCCACCTGGTTTCGGATATTTTGCACCGGTATTTTCGGGTGTCCAATAGTCCACATTTACCTGTCCTCTGCGCCCTGTCAACAGATTGAGGTAACCGTTGGCAGAATAAAGGGAGCTGACAAGCGTGCCACCGCTTTTGAAGGCACCAACCACGGTCAGGTCAAATCCTTTGTACGCTAAAGTGGTGTTGAAACCACCCTGAAAGTCGGGATCTACTTCAAGGATCTGACGGTCTTTACCTCCTCCATCGATTGCTCTTATAGGGTCTCCTACTTTACTGCCTTTCGGTAAAACATCACCTTCTTTGTAATAATCGCCAAGATATTCAACCTTAATCATACCTACGTTTCCACCCGGCTCAAGGATAGCCAAATAGGGGTCGCCTTCCTGCCAAAGCCCTATCTTCTTGGGGGCATAGATTGCATTGATGGAGCTGCCTACGAACCATGCTTGACCCTCGTTTTTAAGGTTTCCTGAAGCAAGGGATACAATTTTGTTTTTGTTAGAATACAAGTTAACACCGGCAGTCCAGGTCCAACCATTGAGGTTGTCCAATATAGTGCCATTGAGCGAAAGTTCAAAACCTTTGTTTTGAGTTTCTCCTACGTTTGCCATGAAACTACCCACGCCTGATGTTTGAGGAAGGTCTAAACTCAGCAAAAGATCTTTGGTATTGGTTACATAATACTCAAATGTACCGGACAGGCGTTTATGCAACAGGGTGAAATCCACACCATAGTTCCAGGTTTTAGAATATTCCCATCCTAATACGTTGTTAGGTAGTGTACTTACATAAGTACCTGTTACAAAATTAGCGCTCGCATCGCCGAAGTTATAAGGTCGTGTACTCAAACCACCCAGTGTCGCGTAGGGATCAACGGCCTGATTGGAGGTTTCCCCATAGCCTACTCTCAGTTTTAGATTGTCGAGCCAATTTACATTCTGCATAAAATTTTCTTTTCTTATATTCCACCCCGCAGATACGGCCGGATAGGTATTATATTTATGTCCGATTGCCAATCTTGAGGAAGCATCGGTGCGGACGGTAGCCGAGATCATATAGCGGCTGTCGTACGAATACATTACACGGCCCATGTATGATAGCAAGCCGCTCTTCTGATATTGTTGATCTCCAGGGAGAATAGACCTTTCACCGTCAGTCATACCCAAATTATACCATTGGAAGTTTTCGGCAACCCCCTTTGCAGTCATCCGTGACTGATTGTACAGGGTTTCCTCGGCGGAGTACATAGCTACGGCATTTATTTGATGCTTCTCGGCAAAGGTGCGGTCGTAAGTAAGTAAGTTTTCAATTGCCCAATTAGTCCTCAACGAGTTACTGACAGCAGCTGAAGAAGGATTGGTTGCTGAGGCGTTGTTTATTCCTTGTCCAGCGTAGTTTCCTCCGGTTGACATACGGAAGTTCAAACCTAAATTGACACGATATTTCAAACCTTCTACCCCAGGTATTTTCACCTCGCTATAGATTGTATTATAAGAACCGAAGCCTTTAGTTTGGCTAAGCATACGGTCTTTATTAGCCTCCACAACATCTCTTGTATAGACCCATATACCTTTATCTGCCGGCATATCTACCGTTCTTTTCCAAGTGCCATCAGCATTATAGGGGTATAGAAGCGGGTCATTCTGTAATACTTGATACAATCCTCCTGAACTGGCTCCTTCGGTCACATTGTAGTTACTGTTGGTAGTGAAACCGACGCGGAAGATTTTACCTACTTCCTGATCAATGCTGGCATGCATTGAAATACGACTAAACCCTTCCAGGGGTACTACACCTTCATTTTTGTAATAGCCTAATCCAAAGGTATAAGCACCGCGATCTGTTCCGCCTGAAACGCCTACATCATGGCTTTGTACAACACCGGTTTTAAAAAACAAGCCTTGCCAATCGGTATTTGTTCCCGCAATTTCATCCGCTGTATTAGTATTGTATGCAGGCATATTGGCATAAGCCCGCATCGCAGCAAACTTCTCTCCGTCCATCATGTCAAATTTGGAAAACACCTCATTTGCACCATAGTAGCCATTATAGGTTATCCTCGCTTCCTGGCCGTTTTGTCCCCTATTGGTTGTTATCAAGAGTACACCGTTAGCGCCACGCGATCCGTAGATAGCAGTTGCCGAAGCATCCTTCAGGATGTCTATACTCTTGATTTCATTCGGGTTGATGTCACTGATGCTTCCAGCAAAAGGGATACCGTCGAGTACCAACAACGGATCGTTACTGGCAGTGAGCGAACGTGTACCGCGAATACGGATTTGCATTTCAGCGCCCGGTTTAGAGGAGGTTTGCGACATTTCAACACCGGCAACGCGACCTTGTAAAGCCTGCGTAATATTAGAAGATGCCACTTCACGCATCACATCTCCTTTTACTGAAGCAACTGAACCAGTTACAGCTTCTTTCCGTTGGGTACCATACCCAACAGCTATGACTTCATCAATTCCAAAGGTTTCTTCAACAAGTGTAACATTAATTGTTGATTTACCATCAACAGCAATTTCCTGTGTCTTCATCCCAACAAATGAAAACAATAAAGTTGCTTTTTCTGGAACAACTAAAAGTGAGTAATACCCATTGGCATCAGAAATTGTTCCGTTTGTCGTACCTTTTACAACAATGGAAGTGCCCGGTACCGGAGCTCCTGAAAAGTCGGAGACTTTACCCTTTACAGGACCAGATTGTGCATAGGTCCAAAACGAAAAGAATAACATAGGTAACATCAGTGTTGCTACCTGAAGAAGTCGGTTTTTTTTCATCATTAGAATTAATTTTAGTTAGTAAAAAAGATGGACAAGAGATGTTATCGGTTGTACTTTGCAAAAGTCGTTCTTTACTGGCCATTGATAATCCTTGTATGATACAAATGCTGTCGTTTTTTAAACATGTGGAAAGAAAATTCAACCTAATTAATTCGAAAATCTACTGCTATTAATGTTTGAATAGTTCGCTGAAATTTAGATGTTTGGGCTCTTGTGTGTTTCAAAATTGATAGTAATTGAATCATTTTTATAATTTGACAAACTGTCAATTTTTGAAATGAATAGCAAATCGAAGTATTTTTTACAGGATCAATGCGCCCTTCCGCCAATTACCCCTCAAATAATTTGTTTAGGATTTCTTTATCATCCGAATCCATATATTTAATGACAAACTCGGAGGGGGCCATCCCGAAATACTCACGGAAGTTATTTGAGAAATAGGAATGTGAAGAAAATCCCACTTTATAGGCGACATCTGAAACATTCACCTTGTTTTTAATTAAAAGGTAGGCAGCTTGTTTTAATCGGATCGACTTAATCAGGTTACTTGGTGAAATATTGATGTTCTCTTTAAGCTTCCGATTAAGGTGGACGCGGCTTAGCCCCACTTCACGACTCAGGTCGTCAACGCTAAATTCGGGATTTTCAATGTTTTTCCGGATTGTTTCGATCACTTTTGCGACAAGTCGATTGTCGGGTGAGCTTATTTGAATCTCATCGAAATTAAGTTTAACGTTCGAACGGTATTTGTTTCTGATCACGTCACGGGTTTGTATGGCTTGAGCAATCGTGATTTTTAACAATTCAAGGCCAATGGGTTTAGTCAGAAAACTATCTGCTCCACTTTCTATACATTGACGTTCAGTTTCTTCATCTGTTTCCGAAGTAAGAATGATCACAGGAAGATAATTTGTTTCAGGATTCTGACGGATCTTTTGGCAAAGTGAAATGCCATCTACTTCAGGCATGATCAAATCGGTAATGACCGCATCCGGTATGGTGGTCGAAATAAATTTCCATGCCTCTTTTCCATCTAAAAAAACTTCAACTTTGTATTTATCAGATAGTTCCAATCTGATGTATTTGCCCATGTCTGCATCGTCGTCCACAAAAACGAGCGTCTTTTTCGATTTACTGTTTTTTGAAACAGAATCTTCATCTTCTGTTTCAGGCATTTCAATATATTCAGCCTGGCCAGGTAGTTTTTCATCCGAACGAATGCTCGAATAAAGATCTTTGTGTTTGGCTGCAACAGGCAATTCTTCGGCAGACAAGTGTCTGTTACCAAGTGGAATACGAATAATAAATGCTACTCCGTTTTCAACATTTTTGACGATAATGATGCCATGGTGCAGATGAACAATCATTTTGGCCAAATGGAGCCCTATTCCTGAACCACCGCTTCTGCTGTCACCGCTTTGATAAAAGCGGTCGAATATACGTTCGAGTTCATTTTCATCGATAAAACTACCTGAGTTTTCGAGGCATAATTCAACATATTCGGTAACATCTGTAGCTAATCCGCTCTGCTTGTTATTCACAAACGTGTCAATATTGAGGAGCATATACCCATTATCGGGAGTAAATTTGAATGCGTTTGAGAGAATATTGAAAAGTACTTTATCGAAATTTCCCTGGTCTATCCATACATCGAGGGATTCACGGTTCGACACCAACCTGAAGTCGATATTGCGCATGATAGCAACTTGCTCGAACGACTTCATGATATCCTGAATAAAGAATATCAAATCGGTTTGGTTGAAGCGCATCTGCAACTGGTGGTTATCAATTTTTCGCATATCCATCAATTGGTTAATCAGTCGGAGAATTCGAAGGGAGTTTCGGTACATCAGATTATACATCTCTTTACGCTTGTGATCAGTCTCCTTTTCTCTCATCGATTTAAGCGGATTGATTACCATGGTCAAAGGGGTACGTATCTCATGCGAAATATCGGTAAACATTCTCAGTTTCATCTCTTTTCTTTCGAATTCCATCCGCTCCTGAATGCGTAACCTTCTTCGGTTGAGCATATTTAAAAACGCCCAAATGGCGGACATAAAGAATACCAGATAAATAAGATATGCCCACCAGGTTTTGTACGACGGTGGTAAGATGTGGATGTCTATTTGGTTGTAAACTATATCCTCTTCATTTAAATTTCCTTCGAAAAATGCTTTGACCCTAAATGTGTAGTGTCCGTCGGGGAGGTTGGTGTAAGTTGCCGAGCGATGATCGGAGTCGGTATAACGCCAATCGGTATCGAATCCTTCCAGCATATATCCGTAAACTACTTTCTGAGGGTTTGTATATTCCAAAACAGCGAACTCCAGTGAGAAGACATTCTGATTTTTCTTTAATGTAATTTGACGAGCCTGAGAGATATGACGGTCGAGAATGTTGTTTTTACCAAGCGACTCATCGTAGTTTACGCTCTTGTTCAGCACAGTAAGATGTGAAAAATAGATATTCGGTATGGGTTGTTTCCATTGGTCAACTTTGCTTGGATAAAAGGCGGTAATTCCGTTAATACCTCCAAAAAACATCTTTCCATCCTCATCTTTGAATGTGGCTCCAACCTGAAATTCATTGTCCTGCAGTCCGTCGTAAACGTAGAAGTTTTTAAATCGGTTTGTTTTGTTGTCGAAGCGAGACAATCCATTGCCGGTACTTATCCACAATACTCCATTAAAATCTTGTTGAATAGCAAAAATCAAGTTGCTGGGCAAACCCTCTTTTTTTGAATAGGAAGAAATTTCTTTTTTCTCTTTTTTGTAATGGAATAGTCCGTCGGCAGATCCGATCCACATCGATCCGTCCCGATCTTCGAGGAACGAATAGATTCGCGAGGTTCCAATCCTTTCAATCAGATCCGCGTTTTCATCCTTTCCTGTTTTGCTGTTATAACAGCGGATTCCGTCGGAACGACCCACCCATAAGATGCCAGATGCATCGAGACAAAGAGCACTTATCCATCCGGAGATTTTATCATTGGGAAAGGCATCAACTCTGTTTTCTGTGAGGGATAAAACTCTTACCCCATGTCCCAGAGTTCCGAAATAGAGTTTGTCATTTTTACTGTCGAATAGTGTTCTACTTACTTTTTGCAATTCGAGTTCACTGCTGTACGGCTTGAATCCGGTGCTATGGTTGTAAGTGGTAATACCTCCTGTAAATGTCGATATCCATAGGTTTCCGCCCTTATCGACGGCAAGGGCCAATATGGAATTATTCGGCAAAGGTGTGTTTTCCTGGGTATATCGTTTCATTTCGCCCGTTCGGGTAATTTGAAATAACCCACCGCCATCGGTGCCTACCCACAAATCACCCACATTGTCACGGGTGACAGAAGTAACATTTGCGAGGTTCGCACTTATTGCATCCTGCGTTTTTGAAAGCTTTATATATTCGAACCCATAGGTCGATTGGGGAATAATCAACAATCCCTTCTTAAATATTCCTACCCAAATGTTGCCTTGAGCATCCTTTGCCAGCGAATGGACCTTGCAATTATTGAGATCGATTGGAGAAAAGGGAAATTCAGATGGTACAATCTCTTCACGCCTGCGGTCGAATTTTTTTAATCCCGAATCCTCTGTGCCGATCCATACATTACAATCGGTAGTCGATCCCTTTGTAATTTCGGCCAGCAAAGCCCGGATTCGGTATTTCGACGATGATTTTCCCTTGGCTCTTCTTATGTAACCGAGCGAGCGGTCATAAATCAGTAATCCATGGTTGTAGGTTCCGATCAGCAAGTTTCGGTTAATCGGGTCTTCCACAATGGCTGCAACAACAATCTTTTTCGAAATGGGTTTCAATTCTGGTCCCCACAGTTCTTTGTCTATGGTTTTCTGTTTAAAGTTCAGTTTGTAAAAATTACCTTGTTCGGCCGATGTCCACAAATAACCTTCCGAATCGAAAAACATGTTGCCTAAATATGCCGCGCCATAAATCTTATTTAAATTTTCGGTATTGTCGAGGTCAATTTTATGGGTAACCGCATCGTAAACTACAATCCCCAAACCGGCAACAGAAACCAGTATCTTTTCTTTGTCAGGGCTTTCAATAATAGACGAAACATAAAAGCCATCGGTAAACGTAGGGTGTTGCAGCGGAAAATCACGAAACACATTGTTTTCGTAATCAAAAATCTGCAAGCCATTCGATGTTCCTACCCAGCAAGTTCCCCGGCTGTCGGTATAGGTCATTTTTACCAGGTCGCTGGCAATGGTCCCAGGTTTGTTAAGGTCATGCCGGAAGGTGGTAAAACGCATTCCATCAAAATAGCTGGTGCCGTTTTCTGTGGCAATCCAGATGTACCCGCGTTCATCCTGGCTAACTTTTTGGATTGTGCTGTTGGGTAATCCTTGTTCCGAACTATAGAAACGGATTTTCTGACCCAGAACGATTAAATGGGAAAGCATTAATAACAAGCCCGCAAGCGCAAATATTCTTTTTGGAATCATAAAGAGATATTAATAACAGCTATTAAAGGAGGTTAAATCTTTCTTTTAAATAAAAGCTGTGCTAAAAATAGAACTAATTTTTGTCATAAAGAATTTCATTGACAATCGTCAAATAGAAATTCAATTAGTTTTGGCCCATATTCGTGGAAATTTACCGGGATAAATTTTACGTTTTCCAAAACTTAACTTATTTCTTAATTTTAGAACCTTCATTTATTTTATAAAGCTCAACGAAATGGGTAATCAACGAAATTTGGTCAGAACACTCGGCTTAGGTTATGTCGTCATTTTTGTGATTGCAAATATCATCGGATCAGGGGTATATAAAAAAATTGCCCCGATGGCTGCCGAACTCCACTCTTCGATTTGGATACTCATGGCCTGGATTGTAGGAGGAATTATCACCCTCTTTGGTGCGCTGAGCAATGCCGAAGTTGCCGGATTACTGGCTGATACAGGCGGTGAATTTGTTTATTTAAAGAAAATTTACAATCGTTTTTTTGCATTTTTATATGGGTGGTCTTTGTTTACGGTCATTCAAACTGCCACCATCTCTTCGCTGGCCTATATTTTTGCTCAATCACTCAACAGCATCATACACGTACCTGAAGTTTTGAGCTCAATGCAACATTTTACCATTGGTGGTGTATTCTTTCCTTTTGAGGATTTTGGAGTCAAGCTGATAGCTATTTTGCTTATTCTACTTTTAACAGGGCTCAATATATCTGGATTAAAAAGCGGGGCAGGAACCAGTAAAGCAATCATGCTACTGGTATTTGCGGGGCTTTTCCTGATTGCCTTCTTTGGTTTAAGCAGCGTTACTGCCAAGCCTGCAAATTTCATGAATGTGGGTGATTTGACCAGCGGAACTGTTACACTTTCTTCGTTTTTTACGGCCATGTTGGCGGCTTTCTGGGCTTACCAGGGTTGGGTTTCTGTCGGATTTATCGGTGGAGAAATTAAAGATGCCAAAAGAAACATTCCTAAAGGAATTGTGATGGGCGTTTTTGTGGTGATCTTCATTTATCTGTTGGTCAATGTGACCTACCTTTCTCTTTTGTCCATTCCACAATTGGAGCAGGTTCACGCAGCTGGAAATCAGATTGCTGCCGTTGAGGCGGTTAGGAGTTTCTGGGGAACAGGCGGGGTGTTGTTTATTTCGTTGTTGATTCTTGTCACTACGCTTGGTTGCACCAATGCCAGCATCCTCACAGGTGCTCGCCCTTATTATGCGATGGCTCGCGAACGGCTTTTCTTTACCGGAATCGGGAAACTAAACAATGCCAATGTTCCCGGCAACTCCTTGTTGTGGCAGGGAATATGGGCATCCGTGCTTGTTCTGTCCGGAACCTTCGATCAGTTGACTGACATGATTATTTTTGCAGTTTTTATATTTTATGGAGCCACCTCGCTGGGAGTATTCATATTGCGTCGCAAAATGCCCGATGCTCATCGTCCTTACAAAGTCTGGGGATATCCGTTTGTCCCGGCTATTTTTATTCTCTTTTGTATAGGCTTGTTTTTCAATACCATTGTAACCCGTCCGCGCGAAGCAGCCATTGGCATGATACTAATTCTATCAGGTATTCCGGTCTATCTTTTCCTGAAAAAGAGGTATTCGAAAATGGAGGATGATTAAAATAAGTCTGAATGAGTCCCTGTTTTAGTATGTTGACACTCTGTTTTGAAGATTGTTCAGAAGTTGGTCAAATACCAAGGAGCGAAAATAATTCCTTTGAATCTTTTACCTTGATTCCATTGTTAGATTCCACATCAGAAATTGCTTGTTCCGTTTCATAATTGGGAACCGGTTCCTCCACGAGTAGTGTTTCTATATTCATTTATTGCTTGTGATTTTATTGCACAGAGAAACTCAGAGTTCAACACAGAGTCTCATAGAGAAAGTCAATTAAACTTCGATTCTTTGTGTAACTCAGCGATTCCTTTGTGTTTCTCTGTGTAATTTTAATTGGTTTAAAATAAGCACGTTAAATGCATAAATCGCTTCAGCTAAAGCTTCATTCCCAAATGGTAAAATACAAATGACCAAACATCGGTGTATTCTTCAATCACCTTGGCAGTTGGTTTTCCGGCTCCGTGACCGGCTTTTGAATCAATACGAATCAAAAGTGGCAGCTTGTTTCCTGAATTGTATTCCTGCATACGGGCCATGTATTTAAATGTATGTGCCGGAACAACACGGTCGTCGTGGTCGGCAGTGGTTGCCAGAATAGCCGGATAAGCGACACCTTTTTTGATAGTATGGTAAGGCGAATAGGCATATAAATAATTGAACATTGGTGCATTATCTTCGCTCGTGCCATAGTCGCCGGCCCAGGCCCAGCCAATGGTGAATTTGTTGAACCGCAGCATGTCCATTACTCCAACCTGGGGAAGCGCTACTTTGAATAATTCAGGACGTTGGTTGGTCACAGCGCCAATCAGCAATCCTCCGTTCGATCCACCCTGAATGGCCAATTTTTCGCTTGATGTGTATTTCTGGCTGATCAGGTATTCGGCAGCAGCAATAAAATCGTCGAACACATTTTGTTTCTTCAGTTTTGTTCCTGCCAGATGCCAGTCTTCGCCATATTCGCCGCCACCGCGAAGGTTGGCCATGGCAAACACACCACCATTTTCGATAAATGCAATTCGTGCAGCTGAAAATGCCGGTGTCAGGCTGATGTTGAAACCTCCGTAACCATAAAGTAGGGTTGGGTTGTTGCTGTTCAGTTCCAGTCCCTTTTTGTTAACAATGAACATCGGAACCTTTGTGCCGTCTTTGCTGGTGTAAAACTCTTGTTTTACTTCGAAATCATCGGGATTGAACTTTACTTCAGGCCTGAAATGCAGTGTTGATTGCTTGGTGGTGAAATCGTATTTGTAAATTTCGCCCGGCGTATTAAATGAGGTGTAGCCGTAATATGCAATGAGATCATCCTTTTTTCCTGAGAACCCGCCAACAGTGCCAATTCCGGGAAGCTGAACTTCATGGTCTAAAACACCCTGGTACGAATAAACTTCCACTTTGCTGCGCGCATCGGTCATGTAATTTACAACCATTTTGCCAGCAATCAATTGAACCGATTCCAGCACATCTTTTTTCTCCGGAATTACATCAACCCAGTTTGCTTCTTCAGGTTTATTGGTATTGATCCTGATCAAACGGAACTTAGGAGCTTTGTAATTGGTAAGCACATAAAGGTCATCACCTATATTTTCAACTGCATTAAATTCAGATTCGTAGCTGTCAATCAGGCTGATAAAATTGCTATTCGTTTTGCTGAGGTCTTTAAAATCGAGCGCATTTCCGTTGGTTCCAATACTTTTCGAAATCAGCAGAAACCGTTTATCTTCGGTCAGTCCGGCACCGAACATGCGTTTCGGGTTTTTGGAATCGCTTACGATCAACTGATCAGCAGTCTGTTCAGTTCCGAGTTTATGAAAGTAAACCTTCTGAAATTCATTGGCTTTCGACAGTTCGCTGCCAGCTTCGGGTTTGTCGTAGGCACTGTAGAAGAATCCGTCTTTGTACCAGCTTATTCCTGAAAATTTCACCCAGGTGATGTGATCGGGAAGTAGTTCGCCGGTTTCGATACTTTTTACGAATATTTCGTTCCAGTCGGAACCCGATTTGGCAACCTGATACATCAGGTATTTGCCGTCATTCGATATTTCAATTCCGGTAAGGGCGGCTGTTCCGTCATCAGATAAAGTGTTCGGATCGAGTAGTACTTTTGGTTCAGCGGCAAGGTCAGCGGTCGTATAAAGTACGCTCTGGTTTTGCAGCCCATTGTTTTTGTAGAAGAAGTATTTTCCGGCTTCCTTGAATGGAGTTCCGTATTTGGGATAATCCCACAATTCAGTCAGACGGCTTTTGATTTTGTCACGAAACGGTAGTTTTTCAAGATACCCAAAAGTGAGTTTATTCTCCGCTTTTACCCAGTCGGCTGTTTCGGCTGAATTGTCGTCTTCGAGCCAGCGGTAAGGATCTTCAACTACGGTTCCGAAATAAGTATCTTTTACATCGCCTTTTTTTGTGGACGGGTACTGGATTGGTTTTTGGGTGCATGACATCATAAATGAAAGTGCTAAAAAAGAAAGAATTGTTCGTTTCATAATAAGATCGGATTGGTTTAAGTATTTCAGCAATAAATAGAAAACGCTTCCTATCGGTATTTGTTTTGGTAATTTTATTACATGTCCGTCGGTTAAAGCGAAACGGTAAAGGATAATCTGGATTAAATGGAAAATGCCCGACTGGCGGGCATTTTCAAATTATCTGATAAGATTAAAATCTCGATTATCGGCGATCACCACCTCCGCGGTTATCACGGCGATCTCCGCCACGATTGTCACGGCGATCTCCACCACCACGATTATCGTGACGGTCTCCACCACTACGATTGTCATCACGACGAGGAGGTCTTTCTTCGCTGCGCTCTGGTCTGTCTGGCATTCCTTCAGGTTTTGGAAGCAACACACGGCGCGATAATTTCATTTTTCCGTCGCGGTCCATATCAAGCAATTTCACTTCAATTTCCTGACCTTCCTGAAGAGCTTCTTCCACCGTGTTCAAACGAGTCCAGCTGATTTCAGAAATATGAAGCAATCCTTCTTTACCAGGCATGATTTCAACAAAGGCACCAAAAGAGGTGATCGATTTTACTTTTCCTTTGTAGATTTCACCTTTTTCAGGAATCGCAACAATCAATTTAATACGGGCTACAGCAGCGTCCAATGATTCTTTATTTACACTCGAAATCTGAACGTAACCGATATCGTCTCTTTCTTCAATAGAAATAACTGTTTTTGTTTCTTCCTGAAGCTTTTGAATGTTTTTTCCACCCGGGCCAATGATTGGTCCGATGAATTCTTTTGGAACCTGAATGATTACCACACGTGGCACGTTTGGTTTGTAGTCTTCACGCGGTACTGAAATGACTTTCAGGATTTCACCAAGGATGTGTTCGCGACCTTGTTTGGCCTGAAGTAATGCCTGGGTAAGAATTTCGTAAGAAAGTCCGCCAACTTTGATGTCCATCTGGGTTGCAGTAATCCCTTTTTCAGTACCTGTAACTTTGAAATCCATGTCGCCAAGGTGATCTTCGTCGCCCAAAATATCTGAAAGTACAGCGAATTTATTGTTTGCCGGGTCGGTAATTAATCCCATTGCAATACCCGAAACCGGACGTTTCATTTTAACTCCTGCATCAAGCATACACATTGTTCCGGCGCAAACCGTTGCCATTGATGATGACCCGTTTGATTCGAGAATATCTGATACAATCCTTACCACGTAAGGAAAATCCTCAGGGATCATTTTTTTCAGGGCACGTAATGCAAGGTTTCCGTGTCCGATTTCACGACGGCCAACTCCACGAGGCACTTTTGCTTCACCAACCGAGAATGGCGGGAAGTTATAATGCAAAAGGAATTTTTCGGTTCCCTGGTATGTTACGCTGTCGATTTTTTTCTCGTCCATTTTGGTTCCAAGAGTGATGGATGAAAGCGACTGAGTTTCACCACGGGTGAAAATTGCTGATCCGTGCGAGCCGGGCAGGTAATCAACTTCGCCCCAGATAGGACGAATCTGAGTGGTTGTACGACCATCCAAACGGATACCTTCGTCAAGAATCATGCGGCGCATGGCTTCTTTCTCAACGTCGTGGTAATATTTTTTGATCAGTTTGGTATTGGTTCCCAAATCGATATCCGCATTTTCAGCATTAGCCACTTTGTATGCACCAATGTATTCTTCGACAATGGCGTGAAAACCTTCGATACGAAGTGCTTTATCGTTAAGGCGCTGTGTAGCCAGTGCATAGCAGGCAGGATATAGATCTTCGAAAACTTTAGCTTTCAGATCGGCATCGTTTACCTCATGGCAATAAGTACGTTTAGTTTTTCCAACCAAAGCGGCCAGTTCTTCCTGAGCTTTACACTGGATTTTGATTGCCTCATGAGCAACTTTAATGGCTTCGAGCATTTCTTCTTCCGAAACCTCGTTCATTTCACCTTCAACCATCATGATGTTGTCGAATGTAGCAGCAACCATGATATCGAGATCAGCTTTCTTTAGCTGAGAAAAAGTTGGGTTCACAATCATTTTCCCGTCGATGCGTGCAACACGAACTTCAGAAATAGGAGTTTCGAAAGGCACATCCGAAACGGCAATTGCAGCAGATGCAGCAAGTCCGGCCAATGAATCGGCCATTACTTCAGAATCCGATGAAATGAGGGAAATCATCATGGCAGTTTCAGCATGGAAATTGGCTGGAAATAAAGGGCGTAAAGCGCGGTCAACTAAGCGGCCAATCAGGACTTCATCATCCGAAGGACGTGATTCGCGTTTCATGAATCCTCCGGGGAAACGTCCGGCAGCGGCGAATTTTTCTCTGTAGTCAACAGAAAGAGGCATAAAGTCAACATCGTCTTTGGCCTCTCTTGCGGCAACAACGGTTGCCATAAGCATTGTATCACCCATTCTAACTACCACCGCACCATCAGCTTGTTTGGCCAGACGGCCGGTTTCAATGGTAATGGTACGGCCATCGCCAAGGTCAATTGTTTTAATAATTGCTTGATTCATAATTTTTTGAATAAATAAATTTTTTTAAGGTACTCTACAAATGGCGTGGTGGGGTATTTTATTCAGAAAAATAGTTTAACTGAACTTTTGCGCTTTAAAAAAATGGTACCATCAAATTTTCAAGCGGGTATAAAAATTAAGAAAAGGCAATAAATATATTGCCTTTTCTGACTTAAATTATCGACGTAAGTTAAGGTCTTTGATAATTGCGCGGTAGCGTTCGATGTCTTTTTTCTTCAGATAATCGAGAAGGCTTCTGCGTTTACCTACCAGGGTAATCAGTGCGCGTTGTGTACTGAAATCTTTTTTGTTCAGTTTCAAATGCTCGGTCAGGTGGCTGATGCGGTATGAAAACAACGCAACCTGAGCTTCTGATGATCCTGTGTTTGTAGCTGTTTCTCCGTATTTTTCGAAGAATTCAATTTTCTTTTCCGGTGTTAAGTACATTTTAATGTATTTTTTTTGGTTATACAATGTTTAAGCCGCAGCATCGCTCTCAATAACAACAGCTTAAAATTAAATTTTAAAAAGCTGCGCAAAAATACACAAATATCTTTGAAATTCAAGAGGGTAGGGGAATAAATTTTGGATACCTACTCCGTTGTGACTTTCAGAGGAGTCGTAGATTCTTCTGTTGGTAGTTCCAATCTCTTTTTATCTCTTTTAAACCCTATCGAAAGGCTAATTCGGGTATAGTTGCTGGTATAAAAATTCGAGTATTCGCTTTTTGTCCACAAATAGCTAACACTAACTCCAATGATGGCTTTTTCGGAAATGCCGGTTTCAAAAAGACTAAGCTTTATTCCGTAGTTGGGCTTATTAAAAAAGTCGCGGTTGACACCCTTGGTTCGCTCATTGCCACTTGTTGCATTTGACGAATTAAGAGTGTTGTAAAATGAGTTATTCAGGTTGTTTCTCCCGATTAATAAGATTTCGGCTTCGGGACCAATACCAATAGCAAAAGCGTTACTGACGCGAAAACGAGCTAGCAAAGCTGCATCAGCAAATAAACTAAAAATGGTGCCAGTGTAATGATTGCTCGTCGCCAGCCCTCCGTTTTCAAAGTTAATGTTTGAATACTGCAAATTTAGACCAGCCTCTTTTCTGAGCGAAAACCAATGATCGTTATTGTGCCAACTTTTGGTTGCATTGAAAGTCAGGTAAGACGGGGAAGTGGTTTCGCTCCATTGCATTTCAGGCAATGTTGATGATATTTTGCTTAGCCCAAGGCCAAAGTTGGTTTCACTGATTTTTTGTCCGTAAACGCTATAAGTTATTGCGAATAATAAGAAACATGCGATTAAAGAATTGGGTTTCATAGCTATAGGAATAAACTTATGGATTACTTCCTGATGAAATTAGTTGCGAAAATTACCTGCAACTGTTTTACCTGCGACTGAAATTCTCACTTCTGATTTTCCAGCAAATTTCGGAACTGTTTGATTTGCACCGGCGAACCTAGTACAAAAAGCTGGTCGCCCCGGCTGAGAGTCAGTTCAGGATCGGGATTGAAAACATATTTGGCACCGCTGATCTTAATCCCGACGATGTTAATGCCCGATTGATCGTTCGACCGTAATTCTTTCATCGTCTTGTTTACAAAACGGGTGGCCATGTGCGTACACGAAATTTCTTCGAGGCTCACGTCCTTGCTTTTCTGCAACAGAATGTATTCAATAAATTCGACCACATCGGGCTGGGTTACCAACTTGGCCATTCGCTGTCCGCCAATGCGTTCGGGCATAATAACGTTGGTGGCACCGGCACGTCGGAGTTTGCTGATCGATTCCATTTCGGAGGCACGGCTGACGATTTTTAAACCCGGATTGATACTTCTGGCAGTCAGAACCACAAAAACGTTGTCGGCATCATTTGGCGTAGTAGCAATCAGCGCTTTTGCATGTTCAATACGGGCCTGATGCAGAACATCTTCGTGCGTGGCATCACCGCGGATGTAAAGTAGATTTTCATCCTCCCGAACGCGCCCAATTACATTCTCACGTTTGTCGATCACCACAAAATCGACCCCGTAATCGCGCAACTCCATGGCAGCCTGCTCTCCATTCCGACCATAACCAACAATGATGGTATGATCTTTCAGTTTCATGATTTTTTTGTCCACTCTGTATGTTTTTAAGTAATTTTTTAATTCACCATCGAAAATAAACCGTGCCAAACTCGAACCTACCCAAGCCAAACTTCCCAAACTGAACATGATCAAACCCGAAGTGAACAGTTTTCCAACATCAGAAAGTGGGTGAATGACAGCGAAACCAACCGTTGAAATGGTTATGATGGTCATGAAGAAAGCATCAATGAGAGGGTAGCTTTCGTATGCCCAGTAGAATAAAGTGCCGGATGATATGAGCAGCAAAAGCAGCACAATTGCAGTGCGAATTGTTTTTTTCGATACCTCCTGAAATTTATTGTACGGTTGGCTCATTTTCTGATTAATTGATTGAAGTAATAACCTTTGCTCCCAACTGGCAATTTAAACAATTTTTTTTGTCGCAGTAATTATTTTTTAATTGAATCAATGCCTGCGTTTCAAAAGCTGTACGGCTTTCGATGCCCGATTCATGCCATTTTCGGATGATTTGGTTCTCTTCCGGAGCTAGTTTTTCAAGCAAAAACAAGGCACGGTCTTTCATGGATTGATCGAGGTGCTGGTCGCCATAAACAAACAATAAAGGAACAATGGTATTGATTACCAGATTATTGAAAGCTGTTTCTCCAAGAGTTTTCTGCCGGTTTTCTTCAGAAGATTTATTAAAGCGATAATGGGTATTCCAATATTCCGACGCTGTTACATCGAACAATTTGCGCATTTCGTCGGGGTTTTCGGTTTCCAGAATATGGGAAAACAAGGCCGAAGAATGATGAATGAGCATGGCCAGCTGAGCAATTCTGACAGTCGGAAAGTTAATAGGCCGTAACCGCATAAATTTCCAAAGATGAGCTTCGATGCCCGATAAACCGTATTTTTTGAAAAGGAACGAGTACTCTTTCCGGAGCGACAAGTAATAATCGTCACCCAGCAAAGTTTCGTTCAGGAGGCCCGATTGGCCAAACAACAACGCTTCAACCTGAAAAAGGTCGTTTTTGTGTTTTAAAAGTATATTCAGTGGAAGCGATTTGGCAAGCATTTCGAACGGAAGCGCATTGGTTTTCATGCCAAAGTTTCGGGCCAGCAATTGGTAGAAGGTTTCGTTCCAATTGTTCCGGTTTTGTTCGAGCAGCTTCAAGATTTCTCCTGTTTTCGACTCCAGGCGTTCGATCATCAGCGAGCTAAACCAAAACCGAAGTATAAACGGATCGACTTTTGGCAAATTCTCTTCACAGGCAATCCAGTGTTTCGATTTCAGCAGGGTTTCGTAATTTTCGAGTATTTCGTCGGGATATTTTAAAATCAGGGTTGGCAGTTCATGGTTTTTTACCCGAACTGGTTTGTCGTGTGACTCAACAACATGAAGGATTACATTGTCGTAAGCTGCATCCGAATCGTGCCTGTGCTGGTACCAATGCGAAGATTTTTGATGAATTTCGATATTTCCTGCCCAGGTAGTTTCGCCAATCCTGATTTTGGCGTTAAAAAAATCAGGACCAGAGTCGGTGTTGGGCTGTCCCGACGAAATGATTTCGACTGCTTTCCCATCAGTGGTTTCCAGTTTGTCTTTCAGATATAGCCCGTGCCTCCAGATAAATTGCAAAAACTCTTCTTTCATCGCTTTTGTAGTTTATGGTCTCTCGGATATTTTCACCGAAAGAAGTCAATAAATTTAACAAAACGGATTCAGAAAATCAGTGGTTTGAGATGTAATTTTAAAAGAAATTTTAGCTAAAACACCACTTTATATCCTTCTTGTTCAATCACCTTCCATGCCATAGTAAAACTTCCCTGATCGCTAACCCTGATCCCGTGTTTCCGGAGGAGTTTTTTGATTGCTTTTTGTGACACTTTATCGAATTTTGACAAAAGAGCCATCTTGTTCATTCTGACTGAAGTATATCCATTTTGAGGAGAATAAAAGTAATAAGAGTAATCCAGGCCGTACATCATGTTTTTCAGAATTCCCTTTTCTTCTTTGTACGGTTGAGTTGTTTCCAGGATTACTTTGCGATAGGCCAGCAGTTTTGTTTCTCCATCAGAAAGTACTTCAAAAAATCGGTCCCCTTTCCCGAAATTGTCGTAGTATTGTTTGCGAAAAATATGGATATTCCCTTCATTGTCGGTATATGAAAAGCTGTTCAGGCTTATTTTATCGATCACAATTTGAGAAGAAATTGTTGGGTTATAATAAACCAGTTCGTCTTTAAAGGAGCTATATCTAAGATTTAGACTGTCAATTACAACACCATCTTTTAACTCGATTTTCCCGGGGACCCAGGTATCAGTTAAAAACGGAAATCCTGTATATGATGGATAAGGCAGGAACCGGGTTCCTTTTATTTTTTCGAAGTCCCAGTTTTTGACGGGAACTTGCTGCGCAAAAGCGGCGGTAAACAAATTCAATACCAGAAAAAACAAAATGCTATGAATGGTTTTGTTGGTCATATTATTTTACCTCAAATTGTTTTTCTGCAAAAATCAATGTTCCGTCAGTAGTTCGTCCCCTGACGACCATTTTAAAATGTCCCTGAATATTTGAAGTACCAAAATTTATGGCAATTGTCTTAGCGGGTTCAGCGTTGGCATCAAAATAAAGCACCTGACGAAGATCTGGAACAGATGATTCGGCGGCAACAGGTGTAATAAGCTGAACCGGAATTTGTTTGGCTTCGGTTTTGATTTTTACAAGCTGATCATTATCAACAAGTTTTGAGTAATCAGATTTGGCAGAGTAAATGGCAACGACTCCTGGGAATTTCAGGTCACCATAAAAACGTTCGCTTTGGCAAATATCAACACGATCGATATCGGTCGTGCCCATATCTTTGATCAAATTCAGGTCGCGGATGGGTATTCCGTCGAGTAAAATGAGTGGCTGTTCGTCAAAGAAAGTACGCAACGGTGAGTTGATTACCTGCATGGTGGGTTCGTTGTTGTGATTTCTGAATTTCACACCCGGCAAAAGCTCTTTCGAAATTTCATTAAAATTTGGAAGATCAATAAAAAGCTGTGGGTCAACAATATTCGAAGGAATTCCATAGTATGGGTAGTCATCGGTTTTTATAGTTGGCATGGCTAATTTTGAAATTGTTTCTTGACCGAAAATTTTCTGAAAGGTCATTGCATCAATGCTTTTGGTAATTTCGTTCCTGAATTCTTCTGAAACTGGCTTTGTGCTGAATTCAGGCATAGTTCCGATAGCGGCAAAAGGTTCATCCAAAGTAATTTTTAACCGTTGAAGGGGCTCTTTCGGAAAACACTGGATTACTGCTTGAATATCACCATAATATTTGTCAATCAGAAAATAGAAACGACCGTCGTTGCCAGTGTTATAGTACTGAAATCCGGGAATTGAGTCTGGAATAGTCAAATATACTGTCGCATTTGATACTGGAGTCCCCGTTTTTTTGTCGGTGACTGTTCCTGAAAAAATGATGCCTTTGCTTTCTGTCAATCCGGGATTGGGATTTGGAGAGCTTTGCTGAAAAGTAGCAGGTTCGAATTCCGGAATCGCCCGGGCAATACTTATGAGCAGATTTCCATCCAGCTTTTGTAGTAGTTTTTCGTCAAGATGAACCTGAGTCTGGATACTTAGGTTGGTTTTTACCACATCTTCCAATCCATCCAACTTTATTCCATTGTTATTTTGAGTCGGAAGTTGTTCAACATTAGCAACCTGACTTATTTCTTTTGTTTTCTCCAACCCATCGAATCGATTAGCAATCCATATTTCATGGACTATACGGCATTCATCGGCGTTGTTTCTCTGGTACGCGCGCAATAAATATGTTCCGGAACTAAGTGAATCGGGGAGATGAAGATAGCCATCGGCCTGATTTTCTTTTATCTCAATTGAGGCTCCTGAAATTCGTTTCCCGATTTTGTTCACCAAGTCAAGATGAACAATTCCGAATATATTTCCTGATGGAATAAACATCTTGGCCAACACGGTTTCTCCACTAACGTAAACGTCGCGGTCTGTGTAAAAACCGAACCCCGGCTTTTCCTGAGCATTTCCGGCCAAAGAAAAGGTAATCAGGAATAGAAATATGAGTTTTAATTTTTCCATTTTTTCCATTTCATTAAAAATTTTCCCAGAATACAGGTGGTTTGCCTAAAGTGGTATCGCGGTCTGAAATTTCTAAATATCGATTCATTCGACGTTGATAAACTTTACTATTTTCACCTGATCCAATGGACATAAAATATCGGTACTGGCGGTACGAATTCATGTCAAAAAATCCGACGACGATCTGTTCAGGATGCGATTTGCAATGAATATTTCCGGTAACCTGGGTCAATACCGGATCGAACAGACTTCCTTCAGCTAAAAATTGTTTGTTCAGCTTCTCCTGAAAATCATACGATTCTTTGGGAATTCCATATTGGTCGATAATAACAATCCAACCCATAGGAACTTGGGCTGTTGAATCAAGATATGCCCTGGTGTCGTATCCAAGAAAAAGAATTGAGTGGTTTTTTACCTGATCGGAAACACTGAATTCCTTGGATCCGGCAATATTGAACAACCCAGACTGATAATACGAGATCCAGCCGTAAACCGGAGCTGGCGGCGGACCGAGAGCTGACACCGCCTGGTACTCCCACTGAATGATTGCCCGCCATTTAAACTTATAATATTCGAGGGTGGACTTAATGGGAGCATCAATACATATTTCACGACCAGGTGTTTCAACTTGGGTGGGTCCTCCAAAAGCATCTGTCCGGTATGATTTCAATATCTTGTGGTTGGTGTAAAGAGTGTCGATGGATGGCATCGGTGGCATGATTACCGGATCAGATTCAAAAATATCTGTTTGGTTTGTAATCCGGAGTAAATACTTTTTCCCAGCGACCGGTGTTTTGGGAAATTTGAAATATCCAGTACCTGATTCAACTCCTTTTATGGTCGGTCCGCCAACTTCAATCAATTCCACTTTTGCTCCGACAATTGCTTTTTGCGAGCCGGTGTTGTAAAAGTCGAGTGTCCTTGATAGCTTAACAAAGTTCTGATTCGGATCGTTCGTTAAACGTGATTCGACCACCATCAAGCCAGGAACAACGTCCAGTTTCGGTGTGTAATACTCTTCGCATGAAACAAGCAGAAAAGCAAAAATAACAATATAGAAAAGTCGCGTTCTCATCAGAATTTAAAATTATAGGTGATTGATGGTACTGGTACTCCAATTGCCGAAAGCTTATAAATTGCATACTGATTTTTGTCGGCCAACTGGATTGATGCATCTTTACGATAGAAAACCGAATAGGGGTTCTTGCGTCCGTAAAAATTATAAACCGAGAAAGTCCAGCTTCCTTTCCACATGCGCTTTCTGCGCAGGTTTTCATCGAGGGTAATACTCACATCCAACCTGTGATAAACTGGCATTCGGTATTTATTACGGTCGGAATAATAAACCACCTGCCGTCCGTCGAAGTTGTATTTTTGCTCCGGAAGAGTAATAGGTCTCCCTGACATGAGTACAAAATTGCCTGAAAACCTCCATCGACGGCTGATCTGATAGTTTAATACGGTTGATAAATCGTGTGGCTTGTCGTATGCCGAAGGATAGAATTTCTTCGAATTAATGATTTCATCCGGAAAATTGTTGTCCGTTTTACGCATGGTGCGTGAATAGGTGTAACTTACCCAACCATTCAGCCGGCCTAAATTTTTCTTGAAAAAGAATTCGAAGCCATAAGAATAACCGTTTGCCGGGATGATATCGGCTTCGACATGGTGATTCATCACCAATAAAGCACCATTTTTATATTCCATCAGGTTTTGCATTTTCTTGTAATACAGCTCAACCGAAGTTTCAAACAATCCTTTTTTAGGATTTTTGAACAACCCAATCGCAAACTGGTCGCTGATCAGTGGTTGAATATGGGCATCACTCGATTTCCAGAAATCGGCAGGTGAAATAACCGATGTATTGGATACCTGACTCATAAACTGATGAATACGCTGATAACTTAAGCGGAATGACCCGTCATTTTGGAGGTTGAACTTCATGGATAAGCGAGGTTCGATGCCTTGGTACATTTTCGCCGTTTTCCCTGTAGGGTAAAAAGTTGAGTCGATAACCGATCCGGAGTTGATGGTTTGTGTTGGGTCGTATTTTAAGACTGTTGTTGGTCCAAGGTTCATAAACCGGGCATATCTGACACCTACATTTAGAGCGACATTGGGCGATAAATCAAAATCATCGTCAGCAAAAAGGCCCAATTCTGCCGACTGTTCGTTGGCTACTTTATCGGGCACTACATTCGATGGGGTTTGAGAAGCGACAATCTCTCCGGGAAAAACTTTATTTCCAATGGCCTGAAAACCTGCATTAATGCGGTGTCTCTCGTTGGGTAACCATGAAAGTATATATTTAAGGCTTCCGTATTCAAGGCCAGTGAGCAGCGTGTAATCATCTTCGGCAAGGTTCGGATCTTTTTGATCAAGCTGAAAGCTGTATTTGCTGTAAGCTAAATTCAGGTTAGATATCACACTTTTCGAAATGTTTACTTTCCAGTTGGCCGAAGCAATTGCATTTCCGTAGGTATATAATGAGCTCGAATTCAGGTTAAAGACATCGTTGCTTAAGTAACCCATTAATTTTAGCGTATTGTTTTCGCCTAAAACAAGGTTGACGGTTCCGTTTAAATCGTAAAAATGAGCTACGCTGTTTAAGAACTGTTCATTTTTCGATTGACGCAAAATCCAGTCAGAATAAGTTGTGCGACCTCCAATCAGGAAAGTGCTTTTGTTTTTCTTTGTGAACGGACCTTCGAGCGTAAAACGGCTGTTGATCAGGCCAATTCCGCCGTAAAATTGAATGTTTTTTTGATTGCCTTCTTTAAGCTGAACATCCATAATTGACGAAACACGTTCGCCATACGAAGCAGGAACTCCACCTTTGAAAAGCGTCACATCTTTAACTGCATCAGGGTTGATCATCGAGAAAAACCCGAACAAGTGCGATGTGTTGAAAACAGGCGCCCCGTCCATCAGTATCAGGTTCTGGTCGCTGTTGCCGCCACGTACATTGAACCCTGATGACATTTCGCCTACGCTCTGCACCCCTGGCATCATGATCATGCTTTTAATTACGTCGGCTTCACCCATCAGTACCGGAAGTTCTTTTATCGTCCGCGAATTGACCCTCACCATACTCATCTGGGCCTTTGATGCTTTGTTGTCATCCCCTAAAATAGTCACTTCTTCCAAGCTGTGACTTTCTACAAAAAGTTCAAAATCAGCCTTCCCCGTTTCAATCAATTTAATCTTTTGTTTTAGGACTTCATATCCCATAAACCCAATTTGAAGGGTGAGGTCGCCGGTAGGCAATTCCATTTCGTAGTTTCCCGAAGCATTGGACGTGGTACCAAGGCCTGTTACAGGATCAAAAATGGTAGCACCGGGGAGTGGTTCACTATTCTTGCCATCAAGTACTTTCCCTTTTATTCTGGCATTTGTGTATCTTCCATCGTTGAGCGGATCGCCAATTACCAATACCTGAGGTTCGTCGGTACCATATTTTATTTTGCCATCGGTTCCTTTGGGAAATATGACAACCGAATTGTTCTGAAAGAAACGAAATGAAAGTGGCTGACGATCAAATAGTTGGTTTAGAATCTGGATCAACGGCATTTCTTTAAATTCCTGATTGACAACGTACGACTTGATCCATTCTGATTTGTAGAAAAACCGGATGTTTTGTTGTTTTTCGATGGTATTAAAAAATTCCTGAAGACTTACTTTTTGGAATTTTCCACTAATAAGCTTTTCCTGAATATTTTGGGCAGAAAGCTGATGGTTGAGAAAGAGAACGAAAGTGCAGGCGTAAAATGCTTTAAGGCAGGTTAATAAGAGAGGATTTTTCACGAATTGGTTTGTTCTGGGTTGTTTTTATGATGCTTGTAAAAATAGATATTTCCAATCAAAAAAGCAGTTAAATAGTAGATTTGGCACAAAGATATTTTGAAGATATAAACGAATGGTTAATTAAATGCTGAAATGTTTTGAAAGCGGAAATCCGACCAAGCTTATTTCAGCTATTTTTGATCAATCTTTAAACTGGGTCTGATTGCATTATGGAGAAACTTACCCTACAGGCTGTTGAAAAAATCGTGGCCAAGGCCAAAGAATTTGGTTTTCTTGATTGTGGCATTTCCAAGGCAAGGTTTCTGGCTGAAGAAAAGGACCGTTTGCTGAATTGGCTTGATAATGAGATGAATGGCCAAATGACTTACATGGCCAATCATTTTGACAAACGGCTCGATCCACGGCTGCTGGTCGATGGTGCAAAATCGGTAGTTTCGGTATTACTGAATTATTTTCCGGCTGAAATACAAGCCGATCCGGAAGCTCCGATACTCTCAAAATATGCTTATGGAACCGATTATCACTTTGTGATGAAAGACAAGCTGGATGAATTACTGAAGTTTATCAAATCTGAAATTGCGCCTTGTGAGGGTCGGTATTTTGTTGATTCAGCGCCGGTTTTGGATCGGGCATGGGCTGCGCGTGCCGGTTTGGGCTGGATTGGCAAAAACACGAACTTGATTTCAACCGAACATGGCAGTTTCTTTTTTATTGGCGAATTAATTCTTGATTTGGAATTACCTGACGGAGATAAAGTTGTTCGCGACCACTGCGGAAACTGCACCCGATGCCTTGATGCATGTCCAACTCAAGCGTTGGTTGCGCCGTACATTTTAGATGCACGTAGGTGTATTTCATACCAAACCATTGAAAATCATGGTGAAATTGATGTATCACTGAAAGTGAAATTTGAAAACCGTGTGTTTGGTTGCGATATCTGCCAGGATGTTTGTCCTTGGAATTTAAAGTCGGAGACGCACCACGAGCCTGCTTTTTCTCCTGATCCGAAATTGATGAATCTCACCAAAGTTGAATGGGATTGTATGGATAAGTCATTGTTTAATAAGTTATTCCGTAATTCGGCTGTAAAGCGAACACGTTTTGAAGGGCTGAAGCGAAATCTGAAGTTTTTGGAAGAAGAATAAAAACAAACTGAAATGATCAAAAAGTAACTAAATTTGCTTAACTATTAAAAAATGATTGTATGGCATCAGTTACGATTAAAATTAACACTCGAAGTAAAAAATCACAATATTTACTTGGTTTGATTTCTGAGCTTTCAAAGATTGATAAAGGTATTTCATTTGTAGATGATGAAGCAGAAGTGCTTAGGAGTATTGACCAAAGTTTCAAAGAGCTTGATTTAGTGCGAAGGGGCAAATTACAGCCCAATCCAGCCCGAAATATTCTAAGTAAACTATGATTAAAGTTTATACAATTCCCGAATTTGATAGAAGTTTGGTAAGGCTTTCTAAAAAATACAGAAGTTTAAAAGCTGAATACCTTGAATTTGTGGAGAAAGTGGAGAAAGATGGAGTTCAGGGAGTATCTTTAGGTAATGGCATATTTAAAGCAAGGTTTGCCGTTAAATCGAAAGGGAAAGGAAAAAGCGGCGGGCTAAGGATTATTTCTTATAACGATGTGATTATCGCTTTCGATGGTGAAATAGTTCTTCTGGTTGATATTTACGATAAAAATGAGTTTTCAGCAGTCGATAAAAAATTACTTCAAAAGAGAATAGCTGATTTTATTTCAAATCTGTAATTCTGTTTTTATTACAAGTTCAGCAACTTGTCAAAATCCCCCAATTGTAAATCTATTTTTTATGTTTGAAATATGGTTGTATTTCATCATTTCTGAATTATTTGGAATTTGGAGATCCGCTTGATCCGTTCTTGGGCGAAGAATAAAAAATAAAGGGAAGCAATTTGCTTCCCTTTGTGGTGCCACCTGGATTTGAACCAGGGACACATGGATTTTCAGTCCATTGCTCTACCAACTGAGCTATGGCACCATTTTGAGTCCGGTGTGGACTTTTTTTGAAGCTCTTCGTAGTCGCTTTTGGCTATTCCGTTTTGCTTTCGGGTTGCAAATATAGACCAAATATTTAAACTACAAAAAAAAATGAATTTATCTCCCCATTTTTTTTTGTTCATGGTGCCGAACTGATTCTTTTCCATACTTTTGCAATCCAATTTTTTTACACTTTTTCAGGAAATAATGCAAACATTCGTTTTAAAGAATGGAATCCGGATCATTCATCAGGAGGCGAAATCGCCCGTTTCTCATTTCGGCGTTCTGATCAATACCGGATCAAGGGACGAGGAGGAAGACGAACAAGGCATTGCTCATTTTATTGAGCACGTGATTTTTAAAGGAACCCAAACGCGCAGAGCTTTTCATATATTAAACCGTATTGAAGATGTCGGCGGCGAACTGAATGCCTATACCACCAAAGAAGAAACAGCGGTTTATTCCACTTTTTTGAGCGAATACTATCAACGGTCGATGGAATTAATCAGTGACATTCTGATTAACAGCACTTTCCCTGCAAAAGAACTTAAGCGCGAAAAAGAAGTAGTGATTGAAGAGATCAACTCATACAAAGACAATCCTTCGGAGCTGATTTTTGATGAGTTTGAAGAAATTTTGTTCGACGGTCATCCGATTGCCCGCAACATTCTTGGAACTCCTGAATTGATAAGAACTTTCAATAAAAATAGCATCCTGAAATTCATGGACGAAAATTACCATACCGATCAAATGGTTTTGAGTTCGGTTGGCAACATTTCGATGGCAAAATTTATTCATCTTGCTGAAAAATATTTTGGTGCTATTCCGGAGAAAATACGAACAAAAAAACGGTCTGATCAATACAATTACAAACCAGAAACAAGGATAGTTCTGAAAGATACTTTTCAGGCACATTGCATTATTGGCAATATTGCGCCAGATGTTTTTAATCCGAAGCGTATGCAGATGATTTTACTGAACAATATTTTGGGCGGGCCGTCGATGAATTCGCGGTTAAACATGGTGTTGCGCGAGCGTAACGGCATGGCTTACAATGTTGAATCGAGTTACACTGGTTATTTCGATACGGGTGAGTTCACCGTTTATTTCGGAACTGATAAGGAAAATATGGATCAGGCTTTAAGGCTGGTGAACAGAGAATTCAGGAAAATCAAGGAGCAGCCAATGGGTATTCTTCAATTGAGCAGGGCTAAAAAACAGATAATCGGTCAGTTGGCCATCTCGACCGAAAATAGGGAAGACCTGATGCTCTCAATTGGGAAAAGTTACTTGTTTTTCAATCGTGTTGATAGTTTAGAGGTGATTTTCGAGAAGATTGAAAGTATTCAGAGTAATGACATACTTGAAATGGCCAATGAACTTTTTGATGAACCACATAGTAGTATCCTAATTTACAAGTAGAATGAGTGATTCTGTTTTACTCAGCAAGTACATTATCGACCACATTTCTCCTGAAGAAGATTACCTGCACGAACTCGACCGGGAGACGAACCTGAAAGTCATTGGTTCGCGCATGTTGTCTGGTCATTTGCAAGGTCAGATATTAAGTATGATCAGCGCCATGATCAAACCTCGCTGTATTCTCGAAATTGGAACTTTTACCGGTTATTCGGCTTTGTGCCTTGCCAAAGGGCTTGTTGAAGGCGGTCAGCTACATACCATCGAAATTGACGACGAACTTGAAGGGCTGGCGAAAAAATACTTCCTGAAAGCAGGAATGGGAGAACGGATCATTCAGCACATTGGCGATGCCCGCCAAATCATACCTACGATTAACCAATCGTTCGACCTTGTTTTTATTGATGCCGACAAACGCGAATATTGTGATTATTACAACTTGGTATTCGATAAAATTCCGGTTGGCGGTTTTCTGTTGGCCGACAATATTCTCTGGAGCGGGAAAGTGGTTGATCCCGATTCTGTTGATGAAGCTCAAACCTGCGGAATCATCGAATTCAATGATTTGGTGCAAAACGATCCGCGGGTAAAAAATGTGATCCTGCCTGTCAGGGATGGAATTATGCTGGTGCAGAAAGTGGCTGAATAACTATTTTTGTTCGTTATCTTTTGGGAATTGTAAACCAAAACGTACTCCCTTTTTCCACTTGACTTTCCACCCAAATTTTGCCACCATGTTTCTCGATAAATTCCTTGCACAATATCAATCCCAAACCAGTTCCCTTCTCATTTCTGGTACCAAAAGTTGACTGGCTCTTGTCAATCCGGAACAGTTTTTCAATTGCTTCTTTATTAAAGTTTCCCACATTTATTAAGCCCAATAATAGGGCATGTTAAGCACTTCATAATCGCTGTTAATTATCTTGTTAAAAGTTTATTTTCAGGCTACTGCGGGCCAGACGGCAGCTTTGTCGTTATTTTGGTCATTATCTTCAAATTTATTCAATGCTTTGAGCATTGCCAATAGTCGCCTGCTTGTTTTATCGTTTTTCATAAGATTCTCTATTAATTCATCCATATCATCTGGCTCTTCGGGATATGTAAAAGCTTGTAGCCGATGGTGACGATTTGTAATCGTCACCTTTTAGCTTTGGATTTATAATTAGTGGTGGTCGAAAGATGATTTTTCACAAGGGTCTGCTATCTTTTTTTTGGATATGTCTTTGAGCAACTTCAATTGCGGCATTTTTTCAAGGAACCGCAAATTTCCTGTAGTATGTTTTATTCA